>Ga0247844_1001873_pt1 | contig 36330 bp, 28 predicted proteins | sample LaCtaG_FD_192421 | JGI IMG/M metagenome (GOLD analysis project Ga0247844, IMG submission 192421) | Freshwater microbial communities from meromictic Lake La Cruz, Castile-La Mancha, Spain - LaCruzMarch201714.5m_1 | ecosystem: Environmental > Aquatic > Freshwater > Lake | place: Spain: Castile-La... | reverse complement strand
GGATATGTTTCAATTCCTTCTGCCAACCATGACATCAATAGATTAAATTCAGGTACAAGAGATACAGATGAACAGTTGAAAACGGCATTGGTTTTTCTTTTGACTATTAAAGGCATTCCATTTATTTTATTAAATAGCTGTACAAAAGTACTAAAACCATCTTATTTAAAGCCGGTATTTTATGAGAAAGAATTTTTGATATATTCAATCACCTAAGATTCTGTCTTTTAAACATAAAGCAAATTGAATTATCACTTTGGTTTCATACGTACAGAATTTATAGATAAGGCCTACTAAATTATTTTAGCAGGCCTTATCTATAAATTATATTTTCATTTAAAACATATACTATTGAATATCTTTTTCGTGAGATATAGGGCTTTTACTTTAGTTAGAATTAAACTTGTATGAACTAGAATTATTCTGGATTTTTAAATTTTCATCAACCGTTTTATGCGTTAATTCGTATTTTTCTACCTCATTTGCAATTTGGTTAAACTCTCTATCGGCCAACTCCAGAACACCAGCCAGAACCTTCAATCTTCGGGTCAAGTCTTCGGGTAATTTCCCCGAAAATTTGTAATTTCTGTCATGCTCTATTTCAGCCCATGCATGTTGCAATAGGGTCCTTATTTGAATCTCAAATCTTAAATTCTTGAATTTTCTATATTCAGCTAGTTCTGTTAATCTGCTTGGTAGTTTAGCCACATAATGAATAGACCTATAGCCAACTTTATCAGTACCGAGTGATTTGCTTTTGTCAATACTGTTGTCATAATCAATTTCAAAAATAGATTCTATCAATTTTGAAATTTTCGAGAGGTCATTTTCTACACATGCAATAATACGAATAGCAGACAAATCTGTAATTTGAGTACTTGGATTAGTGTATTTTTCATTTGCAATTTTATTTGCAAATGACTCAATGTCTTTCGTACGATTAAAAACAGCATGTATCGGAGGATTATTTTCAACCGTATTTTCATGGATAATGTTTTCCACTGCATGAGATAGTTGTTCGTAAAGTGGTCTTGTTTCGATGTACCAATTTACCGCCGTAGAAATTAATTCGTCAGATTTTTTCATTTTCAGTTCCTGTTGTTAAACGTTTTGAATAGCTATTTGTTATAAGTCAGTTATTCTGATTTAGTACTCTCTTTTTTTATTCCATTTCTAGAATGAAATAATTTAAAAAGCTCCACGGCACTTCTTGATAATGTTGTAATTTTTTAATCAGTAGTTCTAAAGATGAAGATAAAACAGGCTATAAGAATATTATTTAATGGGTTTTATTTGAATTTGTATTGCTACAAAAATAATACTTAAACCTTTCAAATCTAGAAGAGTAAACCCTAAATAAAGATAGGTGTAAACCCTAATATTTTTCAATGGATTTAAGTACGAACCCTAAAGTTAAGAAAAAGTTTTTATTTAATTGTTTTACCAAAAATCACGATTAATCCTCAGATTTTCTTAGGGTATTAGTGTATCGGTTTAGGTGTTTACACTAAGTTTAATGATTTGTCACTATAGTCATTATGACTTATTATATTCGATTTCAAATGGATATAGATTGCTAACGATCCCCTTTTTTATTTAACGTTTCAAATGGTGCTTAATCTTTTATATGTAACTCTTTAATATGAGTTGAAAAAAATATTTCTATAATAACTATAAAAGTGTTGATGTTGCAAACAAAAATTTCATAAGCTTGCAGCTATGTTAAATATATTTTGTAATTTTGACCCAATTAAAAAAATAATTTTTTCTGGACGTTTTCTAAATTTATCAATACTCCACGCGAAAATTATATAACGCAATTTTACTTTTTGTAATACGTTTATTATAAACAATATACAACTATTTTATGTTCGAACTTTTTAAAAATATAGATAATAAATCCTATAAGCCAGAATTTGGCGGTTTAGACATTTTTAAATTCATTGGCCCTGGTTTGTTGGTCACTGTAGGATTTATTGATCCTGGAAATTGGGCTTCAAATTTGGCAGCTGGAGCTGATTATGGTTATACCCTTTTGTGGATGGTCACTTTATCTACCATTATGCTCATCATGCTGCAGCACAATGTCGCGCATTTGGGTATCGCTACAGGTCTATGTCTTTCGGAAGCTGCTGCCATTCACTTAAAACCACGTTATTCTAAATTACTGCTATCGTCGGCCATGTTGGCTTCAATCTCTACTTCCTTGGCCGAAATTTTAGGTGGAGGTATTGCTCTAAATATGCTTTTTGGCATTCCAATCAGAGCTGGATCACTATTGATCACCATTTTTGTTATGATAATGCTTTATACCAATTCATACAAAATTATAGAAAAATGGATAATCGCTTTTGTTTCCGTCATTGGGTTATCATTTTTGTACGAACTTTCATTGGTTCATATTGATTGGAATAGTGCAATTGTTGGTTGGGTAACACCTACATTTCCAAGTGGTTCTATGCTTGTGATCATGAGTGTATTGGGAGCAGTTGTAATGCCTCATAATTTGTTTCTACATTCTGAAGTTATCCAAAGTAGACAATGGAATTTGCAGGATGAAAAGATTATTAAGAAGCAATTGCGTTACGAATTTTTAGATACTTTGGTGTCAATGCTTATCGGTTGGGCCATTAATAGTGCTATGATATTGCTCGCTGCGGCCACGTTTTTCAGAACCAAAACTCCAGTTTCCGAGCTTCAGCAAGCCAATCAACTTTTAGTGCCTTTGCTGGGTAATAACGCTTCAATTGTTTTTGCAGTAGCACTTTTATTTGCCGGAATTGCTTCTACTATTACATCTGGAATGGCTGCAGGAAGTATTTTCGCGGGAATGTATAAAGAGCCGTACGACATCAAGGATAATCACTCCAGAATGGGTGTTGGCATATCGCTTATTATTGCTTTGGGTGTAATTTATTTAATTTCAAATCCTTTTAAAGGACTCATATATTCACAGATGCTGCTTAGTATTCAGTTGCCATTTACCATCTTTTTGCAGGTTTATTTAACTTCTTCAGAGAAGGTGATGGGCAAATATAAAAATACCAAATTTTCTAAATATTTACTTTATTCACTTGGTGTAATCGTAACGGTTTTGAATATTGCGCTGTTTATTAGTTTGTTTTGATAATTTGGAATCGTCTTCTCAATGTATGATATCTGTCTCAAATAATTGATGGTGATATTTTCAATGTGCTGATTTAGAATAAGAAACGTAGTTCATTTAATGTATTGTTGATATATATTTATGAAAACAAATGAACAAAATCTATATAATTTGGCATATAGACTCAGTCTATTTACCATTTTCTACAATGTAATAGAAGGTTTGGTTTCAATCGCATTGGGATTCCATGACGAAACGCTCACATTATTTGGTTTTGGAGTGGATAGTTTTATCGAAGTTGTTTCGGGAATTGCTATTGCCGTGATGATATTACGTATCAAAAAAAATCCCGAAAGTTCAAAGAGCGATTTCGAAGTGAAGGCATTGAGAGTGACAGGTTTTTCGTTTTATATCCTTTCATTTGGATTGGCGGCAGGTATTATTACGAACTTGATTATCAGCCATAAACCTGAAACTACAATTTGGGGAGTTGTAATTTCTTTGATTTCCATTTTGGTGATGTTATGGCTAATGAATGCGAAGAAGAAAGTGGGTAAAAAGTTAAATTCAGAACCTATAATTGCAGATAGTAATTGTACAAAAGTCTGTGTTTATATGTCAATTGTTTTACTTGCAGCGAGTTTTATATACGAAATCACAGGCTTTGCCTATGCTGATGTGATTGGTACAGCTGGGTTAATTTACTTTTCGCTTACAGAAGGAAAAGAAGCACTAGATAAGGCAAATGGGAAAGAATGTAATTGTGAAAAAGACTGTCATTCATCTGAATCTTAAGAACTAAATAGACATGAACTTTTATTTATCCCAGCGTTTAAGTTCAGTGTAAAGTCTTTGTACGGGCAGTCCCATCACGTTGAAGTAAGATCCTTCAATGTATTCAACGCCAATGAATCCAATCCATTCTTGAACACCGTAGGCACCAGCTTTATCGTAAGGTTGGTAGTTGTCCAGGTAAAATTCAATCTCCTGGTCCGTAAGTCTAGCAAACCGAACTTCTGAAATTACATGAAATGTTTTGCGTTTGTTTTTGGTACTAATGCAAACCCCGGTAATTACTTGATGGGTTTTACCTGACAAATTTTTCAGCATAGCGGTTGCATCGGCTTTGTCTTTTGGTTTATTATAAACCCTTCCTTCAAGCCATACAATAGTATCTGCTGTTATCAACATAGTATTTTCGTCAAGGTTTTTTTCGTATGCATTTGCCTTTTTTTCAGCCAAATACATAGGAATATCCACCCCAACGATTTCCCTTGGGTAACTCTCTTCAACATCTATCACTGCAGTTTCGAATGGAATATTCAGTCCATTCAAAAGCTCTTCCCTGCGAGGGGATTGCGATCCAAGTATGATACGGTAATTTTGGAGATGAGAAAGCATTTTTTTAGTGATTAGTGATGTGTAAGGAATAAAAATCTATCAAAGTAAAACATAAATGGAGATTTTACCTCCATTGCTTAACCATTTTTACTTCAATATAAACATATTAAACAAACTTATGCCGTAAGTTTTGGCTTGCAAATAATAAAATACAAAACAATACAAAATGCCAATTAACATAATGACTTTTGATAAGGTAGATGCTTGATGGAATTCAATTGGAGTTTTAGCTATAAAAATCAAATAACACAAGGCAAGAAAGGGTAATATAATTCCAAAAATAATATAACGAATTGTCAATGTCCCTTCAAAATGAATAAATAAAATATCAAGGGTAATTAAACAGCCTATTGTAAATGCAATTAGCACGTATAAAAATATTTTAGTTTTTTTTGTTCCCCATTTAATTGCTAAAGTGTGACATTCCATTTCCCGATCACCTTTTTCATCCTCAATGTCCTTTATTATTTCGCGAATCCAAGTGCATAAAAATGAGAAGATTGCAAATCCACCAGCCCATCCGTAAATCTGTGCAGGAATTTTTGTTTCGAAAATCAACAAACCGAATTCTTTTTGTAAAAATGCCATTTGTGCAATTCCAACAACCAATATAGTTAATGCTGAAAGAAATGATATAGTTAAATTTCCTATCAAAAATTGCCGCTTATAACTTGCCGAATAGAACCAAAGTACTCCTGGTACAACAATGAAAATAAAAGCCAACGAGAAACTTTGAACAAAATATGACAATAGTAAGCCACAAATCACTCCTAAGCCAGTTAAGATTTGATGAATAATCATGGCCGTTTTTCGGTTGATTATTTTACCAACAATCTGTCTGTCAGGTTTATTAATAGCATCGATTTTTATATCAAAATAATCATTAAGTGTATAACCACCAGCCGCTATTAATACTGTAGCTGCAATTAAAAGGGTCAGTAGTCCTGATTCCATAGCCACATCAAAACCGAATGTTTGCAGAATGGGAACAAGTACAGTTTGTTGTAAAACGAACTGTATAAAAGCAATAAAAAACAGATTTTGGATACGCACTAACCTCAAATATGAATTCATTTTTTAGGTTTTGAATTTATGATATTTAAAAATACGTGTAAGAATTTTTTTATTGGGTTCAACTTTTTAATCGGTTTAGTATGCCTTATATGCCTATTATGAATGTTTTTGCTGAGTTCTAAATAAATATTTTTAAATTCAGGAAATCCTCTTAGTAGCCACAAATGTGTTTTTATCGTCTTTCTATCATATCTCACAGCTGGACCCGTTTGAGCATCATACGGATTTAAAATCATAACTTTATTGGCTGTTTCCAAAATAAGTGGTTGTAGTATTTCAAATCCAATGCCTGCTTTCCCAACAAGTTCAGAAGCAATATCATACATGTAATTGCTAAAATTACAGGCAAAAACAGCTGCTAAATGGAGTTGCTTTCGTTGATCAGAATTAATAATAAATACTTTTTGGGTCAATAAATAAGCTAATTTCAACACTTCAGCTTGCACCTGGTCATTGCTTGATTCAATACAAATTGGTAATTCGCTAAAATCAACCGACTTGTTTTTAGAAAAAGTTTGAAGTGGGTAAAAAACTCCATATCTTGATGTAAAGCCTTCAAAATCTGATATATGGATACTGCCAGCTGTGTGTATGTGAATTGCTTCCTTGGGTAAATTGAATTTTTGTAAGAAATTAACGAAGTTACTATCCTTTAATGCGTAAATATAAATATCCGCATGTTGGTAAATCTCAGTAATTTCATTTGTGTAATCAGTGTTGAGCTTGTCAGCCAGATCTTTAGCATTTGCTAATGTTCGGCTATATATCTGACTTATGGTAATTCCTTTCGATTGTAAAGCCAAACTTAACTGAGTGGCTACATTCCCAGAACCTATGAAAACTACTTTCATTTTTTTTACCATACTTCTTTACGGGTTAAAGTTTTATTGTCGTAATTTTTTTATTTCTTTTTAAACACTAAAACGGCACCGGCAGTAATAAGTAATATTGGCCAAATATAGTCAGAAATATGTCTTGTAAGTTGAATTATATCAGACAATCTGAACAATAACCCTACAGATATAAGAACGATTCCAATATTTTTATTGGAATGAGATAATAGAAATATAATACCAATAATGAGTGGGTAATTTTTGAAATCAAATAAATAATTGCCAATTTCAGGTGGAATAATTTGAAGTTGGCGTAATAAAAACAAAACTCCGAAAACCAATAGGGTAATTCCCCAAGTCAAACGATTGTCATTTTTTAATGTCATAAGATGAAGTTAATTGTTTGTTGTTAGTAATAATAATTAGACTTATGTTTCTATTTATCAGTACTATGTGGATTTTAATTTTTAATAAAGTTCAGAATGGATTTTTTCTAGTGATAATTTTTCTTCATCGTAAGGTTTCCGTTCTTCGTTTGAATAACCAATAGAAACGATATTAAGCACCGCAAAATTGTTTGGAATGTTTAATAATTCTCTGATGTATTCTTCTGAAGTGGTACTTTCGTCTTTCTGACGCTGATAAACCTGAATCCAACAGCTTCCCAACCCCAAATCTTGTACTTGCAATTGCATGATTATAGCAGCAATGGAAGCATCTTCAATCCAGACATCACTTTTGGTGGTGTCAGCTATTACTACAATCCCAAGTGGTGCTTCCGACAGAAATTGTGAACCGCTAGGTCTGCAATTTGCTAGTTTTTGTAACATTTCTGTGTCTTGCACCACTATGAATTCCCATGAATTGCTTCGTTTAGATGCCGGTGACATCAATGCTGCTTTTGTAATTTTGTCTATTTTGTCAGATTCAATAGCTTTTGGTAAGTATTTTCGAATGCTGCGACGACTTTTTAAAAGCTCAAAAAATGTTTCCATGTGTTCTTTGATAATTGCGAATTGAAAAGGAGTATCTATTTTTACTTTTTACTCTGTTTTTCTACCAAGTAGGTAATTGGATTATTTGGTTTTAAGAATTTTTTGATACGGTCAAAAGGCAAAGTTACTTCTGTTTGTCCAATGTAATATGGAGCAATTTCATAGGGATTAAATACATAATTAACACTTTCGTCGGTAATGTAAAAGTTACCATTGGGTTTTATTGAATCTGTCCAGAAATCAGTATCTTCCAAATCCCGAATTGGTGGCGTTCCAGCTTCATAAGTTTCTTTGCTTTCCTCAACGATTCTAACTTTGATTAAGTCTGAAATAGCGCCTCGAGAGTTATCAGTAAACAAATCATTTTCGGTAATTACTTTTCCTGTTTTTAAGTTGAAATTAAAATAGGTTCGATTGCTAAGTCCGTGTGCGCCACCCATATACACGTATCGGTCAATTCCGTACGAATATATTTTTTTATCATTCAACAAACTGAAACCTTCTATATTATGGTCATTATTAAAAGAGTACGAACTTGCTGTATCTAATTCATTAAGCAAGGGTACATTGTTTGCTTTATAATCACCTTCAATTTCATTTACAAATAATTTGACTATAGAATCATTTGAATGTGAAATGAATTCTTCACCAAAAAGATTTTTTATTACTGTAGCTCTAATTGAATCCAGAATGTTTTTTTCGGCAAAAGCAATTGGAATTTCAACATGTATATCTACGTTCAATGAGCCTTTTGTTGTATCTGATGATATAAAATATCTTTTCGTGAAGTCCTTTTCCTCGGTTTTTACTCCTTTATGTGTGCAGGAAAAAAATGTAAATGCAAATAAAATACTTATAGTCAGAAGTTTAGACTGCTTATTCATAATCAAATTTATTTTTTTATTTATGCTGCAAAATTACAATATTTAAAACAGATAATGAGAAAAAGTTTCAATTAATTTGTGGAATAATTCTAAATGTATCTATCTTTGCATTCGATATGATTTTAAAAGCTATTAAACACATATTTACTTATTTATTCACGGGCTATTTTCTAATGGCTGGTGTGGGTTATAATGTTGTGAACTATTGTTGTCAAACCTGTGCAAATGAAGGTATTGAAGCAGTTGCTTCCAGTTCATGTAATACACTTCATCAACAATCTGATACCCATTCATTCGAACATGAAAACGATGATTTAACCTGTAGCGATGTTCATCATAATCCTGCTGGCTGTCATCTTTTACGATTAAATATCGATGTTCCACCAATTCAATCTGTGCCAGGATTATTGGTTAATTCCATTGTTTTCAATAATTTATTTTGTACTTCAATCAATTTGTTGACATCAAAACAAGTATTGATCTACCAAAATGCCATTCATCCCCCAAATGGATTTCTTCATTCTTCTGGCCGAGATATAATTACTTTCCAAGCCGTTTTTCTAATTTGATTCTATTGAATTTTAATGTGTTAGCAAACCAAATATTATTTGTTTGCACTATTTTGTTTGCCTGATTTTCTTCAAATGGATGCTACATTCATTGATCTCAAGCAAATATTATTATTTATCAATTTAATCATATCAACTTATGATAGAATCTATTATCAAATTCTCAATTCATAATAAATTTATTGTTGGGCTTTTTGTGTTGTTTCTAATAGCTTGGGGAAGCTACTCTTTAACCCAATTACCCATTGATGCTATTCCCGATTCAACCAATAATCAAGTTCAGGTTATTGCGCTTGCACCGTCATTGGCTACGCAAGAGGTTGAAAGTTTTATTACTGCCCCCATCGAAGTGGCGGTTGCAAATATTCCCGATATTATCGAACTTCGTTCCATTTCCCGTTTGGGTTTATCCGTTGTAAGCGTGGTATTTAAAGACGGTGTGGATGTTTATTGGGCGCGACAACAATTGAGCGAGCGACTTAAGGAAGCGGAGGAAGATATTCCTGCTGGACTGGCCAAAATTGAATTGGCACCAATTTCTACAGGTTTGGGTGAAATTTATCAGTATCGCCTTGCTGTGGATAAAGGTTTGGAAAACAAATATACTGCCATGGAGCTGCGCACTTTGCAAGATTGGGTGGTGCGCCGTGAAATGCTTGGAACTCCCGGTGTGGCCGATATCAACAGCTATGGCGGATTTGTGAAACAATATGAGGTGGCCGTAAATCCGCAGAGATTGAGGGGAATGGATGTGACCATTACCGATATTTTTCAAGCCTTGGAGCGAAATAACGAAAATACGGGAAGTGCCTATATCGATAAAAAGCCCACAGCCTATTTTATACGTGGCATTGGATTGGTAAAAACACTTGAAGATATTGGCAAAATTGTAGTGAAAACCAATCCGTCGGGTGTGCCAGTATTGATTCGCGACGTGGCAACCGTGCAATTTGGGAACGCTATACGTTACGGTGCTTTTGTGGTGGATACTACCGAAGCCGTGGGTGGGGTGGTGATGATGCTCAAAGGTGCTAATGCGCACGAAGTGATTGATAATGTGGAAACTCGCATTCAATCTATTCAAAAATCGCTGCCAAAAGGAGTCACCATCGAGCCCTTTTTGAATCGTTCTGATTTGGTCGATCGTGCCATTGGAACAGTTTCTACCAACCTGATAGAAGGCGCCTTAATAGTAATTTTTATTCTAATTCTTTTGTTAGGAAACTTCAGAGCTGGATTAATTGTGGCATCAGTTATTCCACTTTCCATGTTTTTTGCGGTTTCAATGATGCAGCTTTTTGGAGTTTCGGGTAATCTGATGAGTCTTGGGGCCATCGATTTTGGGCTGATTGTGGATGGAGCAGTGATTATTGTTGAAAGTGTAGTGCATCGCATCTCGCAGAGCAAACATCATCATCCTGGAGTGAGAAAACTTTCTCAAGCACAAATGAATGAGAATGTTTTCGAATCGTCCAAACGCATGATGAGTTCAGCTACTTTCGGTCAAATTATCATTCTGATTGTTTATTTGCCCATCATGGCTTTGGTGGGAATAGAAGGCAAAATGTTTCGACCAATGGCCGAAGTGGTAGCGTTCGCATTACTCGGTGCTGCCATACTTTCCCTCACTTATGTACCAATGGCTTCGTCCTTGTTTTTGAGTAAGGATACCGAACACAAACGCAATATCTCTGATAAATTAATGGATGGACTTTATAAAATGTTTCATCCAATTATTGCTTTTTCATTAAGACAAAAAAAGTTGGTGTCATTTACTGCCTTTGGATTGTTTCTAATTAGTTTGTTGGTGTTTACTCGGTTGGGTGGTGAATTTATTCCCCAATTGGAAGAAGGTGATTTGGCTGCCGGAGTAATGACATTGCAAGGCGGTTCGCTTACCAATACCATCGAAACTGTAGAAAAAGCCAATAAAATTCTGCTCGATAATTTTCCTGAAATAAAGCATACTGTTTGCAAAATAGGAGCGGGGGAAATTCCTACTGACCCAACACCCATGGAAACAGGCGATTATATTATTACCCTGAAAGATAAAAGTGAATGGACAAGTGCGAAAACACGGGAAGAACTTGTGGAAAAGATGCAAGAGAAACTGGTGGTGCTGGCTGGTGTAAAGTTTGAATTTCAGCAACCCATCCAGATGCGGTTCAACGAATTGATTTCTGGCTCACGGCAGGACATTGCAGTCAAGATATTTGGCGACGACCTGAATACAATGTCAGAAAAAGCTGCTGAAATTGAAAAACTTATTAAAAATGTTGATGGCGTTCAAGACATCAATGTCGAAAAAGTTACCGGTTTAGCACAAGTTCAGGTTGAATATAACCGTGACCGATTGGCACAATATGGACTTTCTATTGATGAAATGAATCGCGTTTTGCGGGCTGCTTTTGCAGGTAGTCAGGCTGGTGTGGTTTTCGACCAGGAAAAACGTTTCGGGTTGGTGGTTCGACTGGATAAAGATTACCGACAAAGCATAGATGATGTAAAAAATCTTTCTATTTCACTACCCAATGGTGGTCAAATTCCTTTCGAGATGCTTGCCGATATTCAGATTAAGTCAGGACCAGCACAGGTTTCACGCGAAAATACCAAGCGTCGGATTACCGTAGGTTTCAATGTTCGCAACCGTGATGTCGAAAGTGTTATTGCAGAAGTTTCAAAAATAATTGATACTAAAGTGCAAATGCCAACTGGTTATTACATCAATTATGGCGGTGAGTTTCAAAACCTCAAAGCCGCCAAAGCAAGATTGATGATAGCTGTTCCAGTGGCTTTATTTTTGATTTTTGTATTACTATTTTTCACGTTTCATTCATTCAAACAGTCACTTTTGATTTTTACGGCAGTACCCATGTCGGCCATTGGTGGTATTTTTGCTTTGTGGTTGCGCGACATGAATTTCTCCATTTCGGCTGGTGTAGGTTTTATTGCCTTGTTTGGGGTGGCGGTACTGAATGGTATTGTGTTGATAGCTGAGTTTAATCGACTGGAAAAAGAAGGAATAGTTGATATCACTGAACGTGTACTGAAAGGGTTACACACTCGATTACGTCCGGTAATTATCACTGCAGCAGTGGCTTCACTTGGATTCCTTCCCATGGCTTTGTCGAGCTCTGCGGGTGCAGAAGTTCAAAAACCATTGGCAACTGTGGTTATTGGTGGACTTATCACCGCCACATTTCTTACATTGTTTATTTTGCCCGTGTTTTATATTTTCTTTTCAACGCACAAATTCCGGTTCCCATTTAAACATAAATCTGCAACATTATTGCTTTTGATTATGATTGGTTTAACTTCATTGGTAGATGTAAAAGCACAGCAGACGAAAGTTGTGAATTTGAAACAGGCCATTCAACTGGCGCTTGACAGCAATTTGACTATTCGGTCTTCGGCAATATCCGCAGATGCGCAGAAAGCTATGAAAGGTTCGGCATGGGATATTCCAAAAACATCCCTTGAAGGGCAATATGGACAGTTTAATTCTTATTCCAAAGATAATAGTTTTACAGTTTCACAGTCGTTTTCGTTTCCAACAGTTTATATTAACCAAGCAAAATTGCTTAAATCCAATGTCAAGAGTAGTGATTGGCAGTTGAAAACTTCTCAACTGGAAATTGCTACACAGGTAAAACAAGTCTATAATCAATTGTTGTACATTTATGCCAAACAAAAATTATTTGCATGGCAGGATAGTTTGTATGGTGGATTTCAACGAGCTGCAGAATTAAGATTGAAAACTGGTGAAACGAATCGATTGGAAATGATTACAGCACGTTCTCAAAGTATGGAAGTGAAAAATCAAATGCATCAAATCAACTCAGATGTTCTGATTTACAATCAAAAGCTGCAGAATTTATTAAATGTAGAATCTGAAATTGTTACAGCTGATACAATATTGAAGCGCTCGGATTATTTGCTTACAGTGGATAGTTTATCAATGGAACGAAATCCTTCTGTCGGTTACGAACAACAACAAACTGAAATGTCTCGTATTGAAACCAGACTGGAAAAAAGCCGTATGATGCCCGATTTGAGTATCGGTTATTTTAGTCAGACCATGCAAGGAACACAGGAAATTAATAGCGTTCCACGTACTTTTACCTCCGGTGATCGTTTTAGTGGTGTTCAAGCGGGTATTGCCATTCCATTGTTTTATAAGTCATATTTGTCTAAAATCAGGGCAGCAAAAATTAAAGAACAAGTTTCGAAAACAAATGCTGAAAATTATTCAAAATCATTGTTGGGAGCATATCGTTCATTGCTGGGTGATTACGATAAGTACAGTAATAGTCTGGATTATTACGAAAAACAGGCAATACCTGAAGCCGATTTAATTATTGACCAGGCTACAAAAAGCTATAAAGCTGGTGCAATGGATTACTTAGATTTCGTGCAGAGTCTTGGTAGGGCATTTAATATCAGACAAAACTACGTTGAAGCGCTAAATAATTACAATCAAACCATTATTTCCATTGAGTTTATTCAAGGAAAAGTATTCTAAAATAAATTATCAAAAATATAAAAATGATTATGACAAAATATAATTTAAAATCATTAGCACTAATGTCATTTTTCTTCATGGCTTTGGTTTCTTGTAACAAAGAAAAAACGGCTGAACAAAAGGAGGTCGAAAATCTGCCAGAAGATATAGTTGAATTGCGTGATGACCAGATAAAACTTGCCAAAATAGAAACTGGAACAATAAAAATGCGTAACATGAACGGTACATTGAAAGTAAATGGAATTGTTGCCGTTGCGCCACAAAATCTTGCAACAGTTTGTATGCCGATGGGTGGATTTATCAAAAGCACATCGCTTATGCCCGGCAATGCAGTGAAGAAAGGACAGATATTGGCAGTAATTGAAAACCCTGAATTCATTGATTTGCAACAAAACTTTTTGGAAGCTAAAAATAAACTGGAATATGCCGCATCGGAATATAAACGTCATACAGAGTTATTTAAGGACGATGTTTATTCGCAGAAAAACCTCCAACAAGTTACGACTGATTACAAGAATTTGAAATCAATGGTGAGCGCCTTGAAGCAAAAATTGGAACTCATTGGAATAAATTCTGCCAAACTTAACGAAGATAATATTAGCCGTTCGGTGACACTTGTTTCGCCCATTTCTGGTTCTGTCAAAGCCGTTAATGTAAGTATCGGTAAATCAGTTTCCTCTTCCGATGTGCTGTTTGAAATAGTGAACAGCGACAAACTTTTCCTCGAACTGACTCTCTTTGAGAAAGATGCTGATAAAGTGGCCATTGGTCAGAAATTAAATTTCTTTATTAATAATGAAGCTGAACAACATCAGGCAGTTATCTATCAAACAGGCAAATCCATAAACGACGACAAATCTTATAAAGTATATGCCAGCGTTCCAGGATTTTGTGCAAATATATTGCCTGGAATGTACGTTAACGCGGTCATTCAATCTTCATCTCAGCAATTAACTTCCGTTCCGTCACAAGCTGTGGTAAGTTTCGATGATAAAGACTACATTTTTATTGTTGAGAAAAACAAAGTTGAAAATGGCAAACCTTTTACCGAATACAAGATGATTCAGGTGCAGAAAGGAATTGCAGACGACATGTATATTGAAATAGTACTCCCTGAAGGAATTGATATTAAAACGACAAAAGTGGTTGTGAAAGGTGCGTATAACTTGCTTTCGGCCAAGAAGAATGCTGGTGAAATGAGCTGTTGATACTTAGGTTTTCAAATTGAAATAGTTTATTGCTAAAAATAATCAAAATAACAAGAAATTTATTCAGTTTGAAAAGATTATAATCTATCTTTACACCCGAAATAAATCTCGTTTTTTTCTTCAGTAAAAGTAACAAACTGTATAAAAAATCGTTATTGAATTCAGAATTTAAAAACAAAAATAATATTTACAATTAATCAATTAGAAAATGAAAAAAAGACTTGCTATTTTATCGCTTATCGCGATTTTTGTATCTTTCAGTGCTTTAAATGCACAAACAAAACCAGTAGTTAAAGCTGCAAAAGCTAAAACTGAAGTAAAATGTGATAAGAAAGCTGATGCTAAAGCTTGTACTGCAAAAGATGAAAAAGCTACAACATGTTGCAAAGGGAAAACTGCTGCAGAATGTAAAGCTATGACACCAGCGGAAAAAGCAAAATGTGAAGCCGATTGCAAAAAAGAAGGAAAAACTTGTACATCAAAAGATGCAAAAGCTACTTCCAAAACAGATGTGAAAGCTTGTGATAAAAAAGCTGATGCACCAAAGGCTTGTTGCGCAAAGAAAGTATAGTTGTTTTTATATCCTACAAAAATAAAGCCTCGAGAGTTTTCTCGGGGCTTTATTTATTCAATGCAATAATGCATTCAGTTTATTATAATCCAAAAGTATCAGCAACCGCTTTACAAACCACCTTTCCATTCACGATATTAAGGCCTTTTCGTAAATCTTCGTGCATTTCACATGCTTTTTTCCAACCCAAATTGGCCAATGTGAGTGCATAAGGTAATGTGGCATTGGTAAGTGCCAGTGTTGATGTAAAAGGCACTGCGCCTGGTATATTGGCTACGCAATAATGCAAAATTCCATCCACTTTGTACACTGGTTCGGCATGAGTTGTTGGGTGTGAAGTTTCAAAACATCCACCCTGGTCAATGGCCACATCCACCAGTACGGAGCCTGGTTGCATCAATTTAAGCATGTCCCGCGTAATAAGATGTGGTGCTTTTGCTCCTGGAATAAGCACTGCGCCAATCACCAAATCTGTGTGTGGCAATAACTCCTCAATGTTGTAAGGCGTCGACATAAGTGTATCCACATTGGCAGGCATAATTTCACTCAAATAACGCAACCGCGGCAATGATATGTCGGCAATGGTAACATGAGCGCCCAATCCAGCTGCCATCAGTGCTGCTTGCGTGCCTACAATTCCGCCACCCAATACCAATACTTGCGCCGGTCTTACACCTGGAACGCCTCCCAACAAAATCCCTTTTCCTCCTTTTGGTTTTTCCAGGTATTTCGCACCTTCCTGAATGGACATTCTACCTGCTACTTCAGACATAGGAATGAGGAGTGGGAGCGTGTGGTCTGCTTTTTCAACTGTTTCGTAAGCCAAACAGATAGCACCACTTTCCATCATGGCCAAGGTGAGTTCTTTTTCGGATGCAAAATGGAAGTATGTAAATACGAGCTGATTGGGACGGATAAGTTTATACTCACTTTTGATGGGCTCTTTCACTTTCATAATCATATCGGCTGTTGCATATACTTCTTCGGGGGTTCGAAGTATCTCTGCTCCAGCTTTTATATATTGCTCATCGCTGAATCCACTGTTTTCTCCAGCATGAGTTTCTATCAACACTGTATGATTATTCGTTACCAGCGTTTTTGCACCAGATGGAGTTAATGCTACACGGCTTTCGCTATTTTTGATTTCTTTCGGAATTCCAATTTTCATATTGATATGATTTAAGGAAATGAGTACTGATTTACATTTGACATCCACCAGGATTTTTTGAAAATGAGGTAGAAAACGCTGTAAAAATACAGTATTAATTTCAAATTGAAATAGAAATGTTCATTTATTTCATCATGAGCATGAAAAATATTTATAAATGCCTATTTTATAGGAATTAATGCTTGTTTTAAATTGGTTTTATTGATTGCGTTTTGTCGGTTTTAACCCCTTTTTTTGTTGAATTTCGAGTTAAATAGTTCATTAATTATGAATATAATGCATGATTACTTACAAATTGTAAGTTGCTGTTGTCGTTGATATATATTATCAAAAACTTAACCTATTGTTTTGTTATAAATCAATTTTTCTAACGTTACTTGAATAGCTTCCCAAAATTCCTATTCCACCATCAATGTTATTGTGAATCTGAATTGGTTCAGAAAAGAAACTATTACTAGTAGTACTTGCTGAACGAGATTTTAAGTAAAGATAATAGCTTTTGCTAATACTTTGAAGGTCTATGTACACTTCCGTTTTTAGGTTTTCCCTTGTTATATTAGTCAAATCATAACCTGGTAGTGCCACGGCTGTGTTTTGACTAGTAGAAAATGAGAGTGAGTATTCCTTTCCATTAAAAATTTCATCAGAAAACACATTGTATTCATTGCTTGGATTTCCGTCTAAACTGAACTCATTTTTATTGCTGTTTCCAGAAACAATATCGTCAAAAGTGAAGGAGTAACTGTCTGAATATCCACCAGCAAGAAAAATAGAGTGTGTCCTTACTACTAAGCGATAATAATTCTTTTCGTTGGCATTATCCTTCATTTTTAGCTTATATTTACATTCATAGTTTACATAATATCCAACTGTTTCAAGAGTCCCATTATTAGAATTGTATATGGAAATAGGTGATTGAGAAGAAACTAGCTGTGTCGTGTCAATGCTCAATATTACGCTTTGAAGTTCTATTTTTGTTTCACAACTTACTTCATTTTTTGTGGGAACATTTACGACTAATTTAATTGTTTCACCTACTATTGGTTTTGATTTTATAGTTCCAGTGTAAATTCCATCTCCAACATAAGTCATTTTTTCCATCAAAACGCCATTTTTGAAAATATTTACGGATGCATTTTCAATATTTTTAAAAGTATAACCATTGGTCAAAAAGAATCGACTTTCTGAAATATGGGCTGTAATGATTGAATCGGCTGCAATATAGCTATTTACCACCACTTTAGGATCGGTAGTTTCTCCCTTAAACTCAATTTCTTTTTCGCAAGATGCCAAAAATAAAATTGTTATTATCAAGCTGAAATATATTTTTATTGATTTCATTTTTGTTGATTTTAGGTATTAATTCAATTCAGATAATTTACTCTAATTCTTTGAAATTAAAATTTATAAGTATAACTCACTGACGGAAGAAATGGGAAAATAGAGTATTGTACCAACGTTTTTTTGTCTGTGTATGTTCCATCTGGATTTGAAATAGATTTGGTGGAAACCGTTGTGATAAAAGGATTTAATTGATTGTAAGCATTGTATACGCTGAAGTTCCAAGTTCTTTTTCCATGTTTGAGTTGTTTGTGGAAGTTCACCCCAACATCCAATCTTTGGTAAGGTTCATATCGAAAGTTGTTTCTGGAACTCACATAAGGCAATGTAGAATTAATACTCGTGGCTCCATTACCAGATTTATCTACTAATCCACCATAATTTGGGTATGTGTCGGGTACGTTTGTGCCGGCAAATTCGTGTAATGCTAAAGTACCTGCGCTACCTGTGCTAAATACCCAAGTTGCTGATAAATCGATGCGTTCTGAGAATTTATGAGAAACTACAATGCTCAGGTCATGTCGTCGGTCATATTTTGCTGGAAAAACAACTCCGTTATTCAATTCCTGTCCATCACGGTCAAAAAGTCTTTCCGATTTTGACCAGGTATAACCTACCCAACCAGTGGTTTTCCCAACAGTTTTTTGTGCCAAAAATTCAATTCCATACGCCCAGCCACGTCCTGTGTATACTTTGTCTTCCCAGCCTGTGCCCGATCCGAAAAATGAAGCGCCATCAATATATTCAATCAGGTTATTCATGCTTTTATAATAGCTTTCAATTGATAAGTCGACAATATTCAATAGGTTGTAATAGCCACCCACAGAAAATTGATGGGATTGCATGGGCACAATCCGCTTTGTAACAGGCACCCACAAATCTGTTGGCAAACTGATATTGCTGTTGGAAAGCAGGTGAATGTACTGACTCATATAGGAATAACCCGCCTTAAATGATAATTTATCGTTTACTAAAACACGCAATCCAAGTCGTGGCTGTAATGAATTGTAAAACTGATTCTGAACATAGAAATTTGAATAATGCAATCCTATATTTGCCTTCAAGGCATAACCCAAGCTAATGTTATCTTCAAAATAAGCCAAAGTTTCGTGCGAATATACATTTCGGTCACCAATGGTGGTATCCATTTTTGTAGTGGATGTGTTTTCCGAAAATTCAGCTTGAAAAATTGAAACACCCGGCCTAAAAGTGTGGTAGGTATAATTGGCTCCAAATTTAATATCATTGTTCGTGTTTGGTGAATAATCAAAATCTACTTTGGCAGAATAGTCTTCAATACCAGAGCTATAGCCAAGCGAAATGTTTTCAGTAGTAACAATTGGAGGATTCTTAAAAGTATTGGTATATTGATTTTCAGTTCCAATACCCATATAAAACCTATAGCGTGTATAGGCTGCGGTTGTATTCATAAATAATTTGGGGCTTAGCACATGATTCCAGCGCAACGCACTTATAATATTTCCCCAGTTCCAGTTCATTTTCATCCAACTGTTGTCAGTGGGCGTTTCCTTTTGCTGAAAGTTGGCGTAAATTACGTCATCACCCATATAAGCACTCAGGTACAATCTGTCATTGTCCGAAAACTTATGACTTACTTTTGCATTCAAATCGTAAAAATAATATCCAGCCGATGCCTTTTCAAGTCCTTGATTTTCAGACATGGCTGCCAAAAGTATTGGTTTAAGCAATAAGTCAGCATAAGTTCGGCGACCTGAAAGACTGAATGTAGTTTTCTCACTCAATATCGGGCCTTCAATGTTAAACTTAGCGGAGATAAGCCCCACAGTAATATTGCCATGATACTTTTTATTGTCGCCATCTTTCATGCGTATGTCCACCACCGACGAAAGTCGTCCACCAAAACGTGCCGGGAAACTACCTTTGTATAAAGTCACGTTTTTGATGGCGTCGGCATTGAAAACCGAGAAAAATCCAAAAGCATGATTTACATTATATACCGGAACACCATCCAGCAACAACAAATTTTCGTCGGGCCCACCACCACGCACATACAATCCGGCAGAACCTTCGGTTCCAGCTTTTACACCGGGCAATAACTGCAAAGCCTTGATTACATCCGTTTCGCCAAAAAGGCTGGGAACTGATTTTATTTGACTGATTGGGATTTCAATGGCACTCATTTGAGAACCTTGTACACCCAATTCTTTACGGTTACCAATAACGGTAACTTCCTTCAATTCAGTAGATTCATTCAGCCGAACATTGATAATTGTATCTTTTGTCAATTTGAATGTAAATACTTGTGTCGTAAAACCGACGAAAGAATAATGAATCTCAACATCACTTTTTGGAATGGTGAGAGAATAAAATCCATACGCATTGCTCACAGTTCCTTTTAGGCTATTATTTTCGTAAATTGATGATGCAATTAGGGTTTCGCCACTTCTAGCATCCGATATGTAACCGCTAACTGTATAGTTTTGAGCATTTATTGAAATTGTAAAGAAGAGTAGAATGTAATACAATAACTTGGCTTTTTTCATGACTTCAGTAATATTTTTTTGTACAAAGATAAATTAATCATTACAATATCAAAGAGTTGTTTGTTTCAAATTAATGAATTTAACAATATATTTTAATTGATTTCATGTAGAATACTTTCAATCTCCAGGCTTTATTTAAATTTTAAGTTCTGTATAAATATAACAAACCGCAGTATATGAATTATATACCGCGGTTGCAATCGTTGTTGTACTCACATTTAACTAGAATGAGTTTTCTGTATTAAATTTCTTATTTTAAAATAAATAGCTCATTGATACTACTGCCCGATGATTTCTAACTGTGTATGGGTTTAATACACGACCGTTACTTTGTAAATTCCCATATTCAGCAGAAGTTAAATCATATTCTACACCAACCTTTATATTTGACAAATTGTAGCTCACATGAGGTGCAAGCCGGTAGGCCTTATCGAGGAGTATTTGGTCTGTTGCTATTGCAAAATTGCCTAAACCATAGGATGTATATTTCCCGGCATTTGGTAATAAATCTTTGTTGGTACCCAGGTTTTGTGTATATCCAATGATAGCACCAACTTGCCATTTTGTGCCGTAAACAGCATTTATCCACGAACTTGCCATTTTGAAGTTTGTGTAGGTCGGATTTCCATCTACGCTTCCACTAATTCCATAACCCCACGGCATTTGCAAGTCGCTCATATTTTCGCCCCAAAGGGCCTTGGCTTTTAATAGAAATTTAATATGCACATATTGTGTATATGCTACAGCACTAATCGAAGTGATTTTTTCTACCGTCGGCTTGATGGTTTTTATATCTGCGCCAATTCCAGAAGTCCAATTTGCAGTTTTATATTCAGTACCAAGGAAGAAGTCAGGCAGTATTGCATTTTTTAAATAGGTGTTGCTTGCTCCCAAAGGTCCTAAAGAGGCATACTGCATTTGGTAAATAGCGGCAGTTGTAATTGAAAGTTCTTTGCTAAGATCGTATTTTAATCTGATTTGTGGACTTCTGTTAAATGGTTGGAATGGCGAACCAGCATTTAATGATAAAGTAGTGGGCATTACATTCCCGAATAATGGATGCCAGGTTTGCCCGACCAAAAGTTCTGTATTTTCCCAATTTAATTTAGCATAAGCATGTCGAATTCTAAAAACATAATAACTGGTGCTGAATCCGGCAAAGTCACCTTCAATTTTAGCTGATGATTTTGCCCCGAAAATAGGAGAGCCATACACATCCAGAATTAAGCGACTGGCCACACTTAGCATTTCAGATTGTGGTACCGCATTTTTGTCATTTCCTAAAATATCATTATCAATAGGTTTTGGAAAGTATTGAAAGGTACCATCAATAGCTTCCATATTTTGACGGGAATTGAAGTAGAAATCGTTTCTGACAAATCCAGAGAATTTTAGTTTTACTGGTTCTTGAGCAATTAATAAAGTTGATAAAGTAATGAAAAATAATGGTAAGATCGTTTTTAAATTCATATCGTGATGGTGAAAAATAGTTTGTAAATCATCAGTTTTTATGTGATTCGTTTTACAGTAATTTGAGATAAGGTTGACGTGATTGTGATGGGGACGAACCCCTATCCCCTAATAGGGACTAAGTTAGTATTGTTTTTTTTATTTACTTAATTGTATTTCAGCAATTTGTTTGGTTTTAATTCATGTTGAATAAGCATGCAAAATTCTCCGCTAGCTGGCGGACTAGGGATTAAAAAACAATCAATAACTTAGGTGTTCAATGAGGATTTTAATGCCAATACCAATTAAAATAATTCCACCTATGGCTTCAACTTTCAAATGGAATCGTTTTCCAAAATGAACGCCTATGTACATGCCTAGAAAAGTGAAAAGGAAGCTTACAAATCCAATCATTGCCACTGCTTTCCAAATCATTTCTGGAAATGGTACAATGATAATTCCTGTTGCCAATGCATCGATGCTAGTGGCAAAGGCAAGTGAAAGGAGTGAGATCCATTTGAATGGATTAGATATTTTGACGCATTCGGGATCGGGTGATTTTAATCCTTCGAATAACATTTTTCCACCAATAAGAAGTAGTAATACAAATGCTAACCAATGGTCATAAGTTATCATTTCCTTCGCAAAACTTTTTGCCGCAGCAAATCCAATCAAGGGCATAATTGCTTGAAATAATCCAAACAACACAGCCATGCGGAAAGTCAGCCAAAAAAAGTACTTTTTGGCACAAATCCCTTTGCTTACAGAAACGGCAAAACAATCCATTGCCAAAGCTACACTGATAATAATGACAGAGAGTAAATCCATAAATGAGATTTGAAAATTTGAAAATTTGAGAGTTTGAAAAGTTTGTATGTACGATAGCTATCGGAATGAAAAAATGAGAAGATTTGTCTGTCAATTGACAAACAAATCTTCTGTTTTTTTAATCTTCAAATTTTCAAATTGAAAATTTTCAAATCATTTCCTTCACTTGCTCAAAAACGTTTTTGGCAGTAAATCCAAGTTTTTCGTCAAGTACGGTGTAAGGAGCCGAGAAACCGAACGATTCCAATCCCCAGATTTTACCGTTAGCACCCACTAAACCCAATAGGTTTACTGGAAGTCCAGCTGTCAAACCGAAAATTTTGGCGTTTTTAGGCAATACACTTTCTTGGTATTCTGCAGATTGACTGCGGAATAAACCTTCTGACGGAACAGAAACCAAACGGATTTTCACACCGTCGGCACGAAGTAATTTTGCACCTTCGTTCAAAGTAGAAACTTCAGAACCTGAAGCAACCAAAATAACATCAGGATTTCCATCACATTCTACTACATAACCGCCTTTTTGAGCTTGCTCAGCTTCAATTTTACGACCAGCAACGGCAGGAAGATCAGCAATGTTTTGACGAGAAAAAATCAAACCAGTTGGAGTTGTGGTGTTTTCCATTGCCATTTTCCATGCAACTGTACATTCTTCCACATCGGCAGGACGTAAAACCAACATAGAATTGTGTCCTTTGTGGTTTTTCAATTTTTCCATCAAGCGAATTTGTGCTTCTTGTTCAACTGGCTCGTGGGTTGGGCCGTCTTCACCTACGCGGAAAGCATCATGTGTCCAGATAAATTTCACTGGTTGTTCCATCAATGCAGCCATACGTACTGCAGGTTTCATGTAGTCAGAGAATACGAAGAACGTGGCACAAGCAGCAATTACGCCACCATGCAAGCTCATTCCGATACAAACGCAAGCCATGGTCAATTCGGCAACACCAGCTTGAAGGAATGCACCAGAGAAATCGTCTTTCTTGAATGCTTTGGTGTTTTTAAGGAAACCGTCAGTTTTGTCGGAATTCGACAAGTCGGCACTCGCAACTACCATGTTTTCAACTTGTTTGGCCAGTTCGCCCAAAACGGTTGCAGAAGCTGCACGTGTTGCTTGTCCTGGTTTTTGAACCACCGCATCCCAGTTCATATTTGTTTTTCCAGAGAAGAAGAAAGCCAACTTTTCTGCCAATGCTGGATTTTCTTTTGCCCATGCAGCTTTTGCGGCTTGTTTTACAGCCACAATAGCAGCCAATTCTTCAGCACGTTTTGCATACAATGCAATTGTTTCGTCAAAAAGCAAGAATGGATTTTCAGGATTTCCACCCAAGTTTTTGATACTTTCTGCATAAGAAGCACCACATTCGCCTAGCGGCATTCCGTGAGTGGCACATTGACGCTCAAAGTTTGAACCATCGGCTTTCAAAGCGCCTTTACCCATAATTGTTTTACCAATAATGATAGTTGGGCGAGCAGTTTCAGCTTTGGCTTCGGTTAATGCAGCACGAATTGCTTCTGCGTCATTACCGTTGATTTCAATCACTTTCCAACCCCAAGCCAGGTATTTTTGTGCTACGTTTTCGCTCGTAACATCTTTTGTTTCAGTAGAAAGTTGGATGTCATTCGAATCATAAAACATAATCAGGTTGTTCAATCCCAAGTGACCAGCCAAACGACCTGCTCCTTGAGAAATTTCTTCCTGAACACCACCATCAGAGATGAAAGTGTAAATGGTTTGGCTCATCACTTCACCAAAACGTGCTTTCAAGAATTTTGCAGCAATGGCAGCACCAACAGCGTAGGTATGACCTTGTCCGAGAGGACCTGATGTGTTTTCAACACCACGCATAATGTCTACTTCCGGGTGTCCTGGAGTTGGGCTATCCCATTGACGGAATTGTGCCAATTCAGCCATCGTGTATTTTCCAGTACAAGCAAGCACAGAATATAACATTGGTGACATGTGTCCTGGATCAAGAAACATACGGTCGCGACCTTCCCAAGCTGGATTTTTTGGGTCATATTCCAAAAATTCGGAGTAAAGAACATTGATAAAATCTGCCCCACCCATAGCGCCTCCCGGGTGACCCGATTTGGCTTTTTCTACAGCCGATGCAGCCAAAATACGGATGTTGTCTGCTGCACGGTTTAATGTTTGTGTTGAATTCATGCTTTAATAATTAAAAAATTTATTGTAGTATAATTGTTTTTTATGATTATCAGCAAAAGCAACAGCAGATTTCCTACTGATGGTCTTGGATTGACCTCGTCCAGTGAGCCGAAAAATGGAGTAAAGTAGGCGTAGAAAACTTTTCTGTTTGAGTGACGACGTATTTCGTCGTTGCGAGTTTAAAGTTTTCAGCCTACGAACGACTAATTTTTCGAGCGAAGTGGGCGCAGTCTTGACTTTTTTTGCTTACTTTTTTTTGTCAAGAAAAAAAAGTAAGTAGGGTCCCGATAGTTATCGGGATGGGGCTCATCGGTTTTGCCGCTTGGCACCGCCAAGAAAACCCTATTTTATGTTGTTTATATATAAGTACTTAAGTTTATATATGCAATTTATGTTTTGTGCGCACAATACAAAAAACTTAGTAACTTAATAAAATCGAATCGTTAAAAAACCTTGAGCTGTTTTGTAAATTACGGATAATCATATTGTTTTTTTTTATTCTGTAGTTGTTATTGGTCTAAAAATCAATGAAATCGATATCCCAATGTGTAATTTATTCCCCAATTACTGGATGTATTTAGGCCGTAGCCAGGAATATACCAAGGAAAAACTTCTGATACCGCATCTTTGCTCAATAAATTTTTACTGCGAACTGACCAGCCCATGTATATATTCTTAATTACTTCAACTCTTACCCCAACCACTATTTCGTACCACACTTTTGTTGTCGTTTGGTTGTTGAAATCTAGCTGTTGAGTTCCACCCCAGTAATCATCCATAATTTTTATATTTGTAACGTCGTAGGCAAAACTGGTCATGCCCAATCGTACACCCGCCATAAATAGATTATTCGACGGTTTAGCATCCTTCATTGACTTTCTTAAATTGAAATCCACGCCCAATCGTCCAAACAATCCATTGGTTTTAAAGCCAATATTGTCAGCTGAAGTTTTATTGGCACCAGCAAATCCAAGTTCGAAAATGGGAAAGTATTTGTTTTTCAAGTTTACCTGAACACCGCCTTCCATCGAATAGGTTTCCCCCTTCTGTAAGCTCGAACTAACCAATGATGCCAAATCAGCTTGCATAGTAAAGCCGTTCCACCATTTGGTTTTCACCTGCAAAGTATCTATGTTCTTATCTTGAGCATATGCTGCAAAAGCTGTCAGGCTAAGAATTAGGCTTATTGTATATTTGTAAATGCTCTGCATTGATATTATTTACGTTGTGTATTTTAATACTCACCGAATCGATAAAATGTTTGGTTGTTAGAACTGTATCTATTGAATGAACTTTCAGACAACCACATTCAAGCGATAAGTACATTTCGGAATTGGTATGTGCAATAGTAACAGTATCTATCGTGTTGTTGAATTCAACTTTAAACCTCGAAACATCCACAAATTTATTTAAAGGTAGATAGATCTTGCTGATTTTCTTGCTTTTCTTGTATATGAATGTGTCCTTAAGCATCCCTGTCGTTTCAATTCCTTGTATTGATAAACTGTCTATACTCAAAGTTGAAATAGTGTATTTATTGGTAGTAACGTTTAGCGTTCTTGAATAAAATCCAACTCCCATTTTTACATATTTGTCCTTTCTACATTCATCATCTCCCGTACAAGAAATGCCGAATATAAAAAATGAAATTAGAAGTAGGTAAATGGTTTGTTTCATAAATGAAGAACCCCTATCCCGATAGCTATCGAGGAGGGAATTGAGTTTGTAATATTTTATTTGACTGTCTAGTTATGAAGAAAAATTAAGTTGAACGAACTTGCATAGTTCCCCTTTAGGGGCTAGGGGTTCACTAAAATAGCAATCTTACTTCTTTTTTCAATTTCGCCATTGCCAATTCACTTGGTGTTTGATCGCTATTTCCATATACTTGAATAATACGCTCTGCCAATATTGATGCTGATTCGTTAGGGTCACATTGCGGTGCGCATGAGTTTACAAGTCTTAATAAACTTTCTTGAGCACCACGAACATAATTCCAAACTTCATCACTTACGTAAATTTGTTGAGATAGATTATGCGAAAATTCTTGTCGTATACTAGCCAACAATTGCGTATGTAGTTCCATGTTTGTCATATGTGGTTTGGCAACGCTCAATATCAGTGTACTGGGTGTTGTTCGTTCCAATACCAATATCAATCGCTCATAAGCACGAAGTCGGATAGGAGTGAGGGTGGCATTATTTTCCTTTCGCAACTCATAGTTACGTCGCTTTTCTTCGCTGCGCAACAATTTGGCTATCAGCAAATATGCTGTAAGAAGTACAAGTAATGCAGGAATGGTTATTTCTAGAATGTTCATTTTATCAGTTGATAGTTATTAGTTGACAGTTAATAGTTGTCAGTTAATAGTTGTCAGTTGACAGTTGTCAGTTAATAGTTGTCAGTCGACTGTTGTCTGGTGACTGTATTATATCGTTTTTTCAATCTTATAATTGTTTCTCTCGGTAGAATTTCTTGCAACTATTTCACCCAGAAATCCTGTCAGAAAAAGTTGAGTTCCCAATACCATTGCCAACATCGACAAATAAAAATAAGGACTATCAGCAACTAATGGCGCTTTTACATGTTCAAAAATGGCTACAAGTTTGTTTACACCTACTACCACAACAGCCATAAACCCAAGTAAAAACATTAAACTTCCGTACAATCCAAAAAAGTGCATGGGTTTTTTACCAAACTTTGATAAGAACCACAAAGTCATCAAATCCAGGTAGCCATTCACAAATCGGTTCAATCCAAATTTAGTTTCCCCAAATTGGCGTTTGCGATGCTCAACCACCTTTTCGCCAATACGCGTAAAACCTGCATTCTTCGCCAAGAAAGGAATATAGCGATGCATTTCGCCATACACTTCAATATTTTTCACTACCTCGTTGGTATAGGCTTTCAAACCGCAGTTCATATCGTGCAGTTTCAGTCCAGTTACTTTTCGAGCTGTGGCATTGTATAATTTTGATGGGATATTCTTTGTGAATTTTGAGTCGTAGCGCTTTTTTTTCCATCCCGACACCAAATCGTAGTGCTCATTCATTATCATGGCGTACAAACCTGGTATTTCGTCAGGACTGTCTTGCAAATCAGCATCCATCGTAATCACCACATTGCCCTTGGCAGCATTGAAGCCACAATACAGGGCTGGAGATTTGCCATAATTGTGACGAAACTTGATGCCATGTACGTTGGGCGACTTTTCTTGAAGCGATTCAATTATGTTCCACGAATTATCGGTACTGCCATCATTCACGAAAATGACTTCGAAACTGAATTTGTTTTCAATCATCACCCTTTCAATCCACTCAAAAAGCTTTGGAAGAGATTCTTCTTCGTTATACAAAGGAACGATTATTGATATGTCCATATTGATATTGCTAAGCCCCGACTCCTGAATAAGTCCCCCGACCCCCGAAGGGGGAGAAGACATATCTGCCTAAACTTTGTTATTTAATCACTGTTATCTTATCTCTGTAATTTTAAAATCAAAAAAAATCAATACCAACCTCTCTTATTCCCCCTATCGGGGGTAGGGGGCTTTAAAATATATCTTTCTCCTTTTTTACAAATCCACTCATTACCAACGCCACCAAAGTGCCCACAAACACATTAACCCAAATATATTGTAAAGTAAAGCTGGCAGGTTTCATTATGGTTTCCATTTGAGCAATGGATGCATCATTCATTGGAAATTTCAGTTTCTCCATTAATTTCATGCTTTCCTGAAACATTTCTTCCAAATATGCTGGATTGATGTATTGAAAATATATGTATTTTACTACCGATGAAATAATGGCTGCAAAAAAGAAAGTAAGTAGAATGTAAGAAAATGCTTTCCAGAAACTAATTACGCCTTCACATTCCACATCCCTAAAGCGGATAACCATCTTGTAAATCCCAACTATAATTATAGTAATAAGTACGTAAGAAAGTAGGGCCAGAACAGTAATTTTAGAAATTGAAAATAAAAAATTAATGGAGAATATTACACCCATTATGAGGCCATTGAACATCGCCGATTTGATAATACTTGGTTGCATAAAGTCTTTTTTGGTAACAGTCCACAAAAGTACAAAAAAACCACTACAATGGAATAACAAATTCTAATAAATGTAAGTCAGTATAAGCATCAATTGACAAAACATCCCTAAAAAAAGAAAGAGTCGACATTTTCATGACGACTCTTTCTTATAATAATTATAATTCTTGAATTATTTGTTAGTCAAAAATTTTAAATTTTCGAACTCTTCAAACTTCTTTTGCTTGATAGCATTTTCCAACTTCCAAAAATCATGGCCAATACTAGCAATAAGCTAGTTCCGTCACCCAAAGGAAGACTTCCGATAACAACACCTTCTTCAGGAGGAGGACCGCCAGCACCTTGTGCACTACCACCTTGACCAGCTGTCATTCCAGCAGAAGTCAAATCAGTTGTCAAGACATTGAATCCAATCAATGCAGGACCAGTGGTGCTTGCATTGTTTTTGCTGTTAGTTGAATTAATTCCAATCAAACCTTGTACGCCATTTGACGTAGCGTTAGACGAATTAGCCAAAACACCCGAACCTGCAGTGGAACCAATACCAGCATTGCTGCCTATAACTTGGTTTCTTATTGCATAAGCCTGCAAACTGTAGCTAATACCGCTAAGTTGACTGCTTTCTACATTGCTGTTGCTTCTAGCTGCACCCTTTGCTTTGCCTGATTTAATGCTGCCTACTTGAATGGTTGATTCAATTCTAGCAGTGTTTACAGCACCCATACCATGGTTGGCTCCTTTAAAATCTACACCGGTAGATGTAATTACCTTATCAGTGATTCTGTTTGAGTATTCGCTAAACGAACCTCTCATTGGGGCTATAAATAGTGCCAATACCAAACTTAGTATTGCCGATATACTTATAAAAACGATTAATTTAAAACTTTTTCTCATATTCTTGTTTTTTAGCGAATGATTAATTTTTCAGTTACTTCTTCAGTAGCGGTTGTTGCTTTTGCTACATAAACTCCTTTTCCTAAATTGATAGGGAAAGTAATTACTCCATTAGCATCAAACCTTATGGTTTGCATTGCACTTCCCGATAAATTATAGATAACCAGACTACCAACTTCGTTTGTTGGATTTGATACAATAACTGAACTTTGAGAGCTAACTAATTTTATTTGTGAACCAGCACTTGGGTTTTTAATAGCTGTAGTTTGTGTAACAATTTTAAAGCGTTTTACTGTAGGTAGTGTTGTTTCAGCAGCAAATGCATATTCAGTACCACTTGCAGTAATATCCACTGTTTTATTGGCCACTAAATCCACAAGATAAACGCTTCCATAATTAGAGGCTAAGTTTTGGTGAGTAAAAATCATTTTTAGATTTTTATCTTGACCAGCTTTAAATCCTAAATAGGTATTGTTGATATCTTTTACGGCATCAATTTGGTAATCACCATCTGATTCCATAGCATATAATTGTGGAGTCAATGCAGAACCAAGTATTTTATAACCATCAAATCCATTATCAAATGCACGAGTTGCAGTTGGTTCAGTAAATAACCACATACGATCTGAGAAACTTGTACCAATCACGTCAATTCTTGTTCCTACAATTGAATTAACTGCTGGAGCACGTTGTGCTTTAGTGTTTCCAATAACCGCACTGTAAGGCATTCCGAATGTATTGTTGTCATTTCCATTTGAAAACACCATAAAACCTTGCATAGATGGTATTTGGTGTGGAGTACCTAATTGACCTGCATAAATACCACTTGAAGCAGTGTATTGTCCTGCGCTAGTTCCATCGGCATTTTGTCCATTGTTACTTGTCCAATCACTTAAACTTCCAGAGTTATAAAGATATACTGCGGCATCTAAATTTAACCCAAAAGTCAATCCAGTAATATCTAAAGCAGCAGGGAAAGGATTTGCTAATATGTGGCTTCCAGACCAATCTGCTCCAAGAGTTTTTGGAAGAGCTTTACTCATATCGCCATGATTTAATTCACCAGCAAAGGTGTAAGTCTTATCCGAAGGTTGTACTACTTCATATCCATCTATTGGAACTAAGCTTTCTAATTGTCCCATGGTTGTAGATTCAGAATCAGTACTCTCATTTGCATCAGCTGGATACCAAAGACCATAATTTGGAATTTCAGGATGTGCAGTATTAGCAGTGATATTTGTTTCATTGTATTTACGTACACGTTCTGGGTATAAACCAAAAGTACTGCTTACAGTCAATCCTGTTACTGGAATACCAAAGTATTGCCATTTGTTTTTATGGGAAGTTGGCGAAACTGTTTGTTGAAAAGCTTTTGAGTACATTTCTACAGTTGCATTAATACCAACACCATTGGCATATATTAATGAGCCGTTTGCAACTCCTGCTGCAGATTTGATTAGGATACCTGAAGTTCCATTTGTATTACTTAATGTGCCAACAACATTCATTGTCTTTGCAGTATTTATAGCAAGACTGTTGTTTATTGTTAAATCTGTAACGCTGTTTGATGCTGTTAATGTACAAGCAGCATTTATAGTTGGATTATCATCAACACTTCCATCACTTCCATAATTTGCAGGTCCAGTCAATCCAGGTACTTCCTTTACGTTCCAATTAAGTGCTGTCTCCCAATTGCCAGCAACCTCAAATACTGGATAATTAGTAAAGTTTAACTCGTTTGAGTATATTGTTCCAGATTCGTTTTCAACCCAGCCTTTATAATATATTTTTGAACCTCTTGGTATGTTTGGAAATCCTTGAATAACATCTGGAAAGTCTAAAGAATAATTACCAATTGTTGTTCCACCATCAGCAGCAGGATTATCAGTTTCTATTACGTCACCAGTTAAATTCCAAACAATACCCCTGTTTAGAACGGGCGATGGAGTACTTGTAATATTAGCTCCTAGGCCAGCAGAAATAAGTTTAATATTTGTAGCGGCAGTTGCAGTTATAGTTGCAAGTGCACACTTTCTTGGATTAAAAGCACCCAAACCCCAAGTTTCATCATTAACATATCTTGTTACTCCACCATTATATGTATAATCATATACTCTAAACCATAACTCCTGAGTTGATGTTGGTACTGTAACTAATACAGTTGATCCCGAACCATTATAAATGACTTTCGAAGCTCCTTGCTCTAAAAGAGGATATGTTGGAGTTGCACTAGGATTATAATCATTAGCCATAGTGCTAGGGAAAGTGTTCGATGTATTAATTAATATAATTCGTCTATCACCATTACCCGGTGATAAACTTACTGTAATAGTAGTTGGTGTTATTGATATAAATGATAAATGATGTGCTTGTGTCACAGGAGTTTCAACAGAAGTTCCATATACACTCACTAAAGCAATAGTATGAGCTTTACCAATTAAAGTAGCATTATTAGTTTGCCTCCATCTTACTTGAACTGAAGCTTGATTACTGCAACTAACAGGAAGAGTTCTACCCTTATTTACTGCACTTGCACTTACAGTAATTGCTCCTGTTGCCGTTGGATCTCCTACTAATTCTGTTATACCAGTACTTAACCAACCTGCACCATTTATATTGTATTCTAAAACAAAAGCAGTTGGACCCCCTGATTCAGATGACATTACGGCATTAACTCTTATGTTGTAATATCCAATTGTAGAAAATGTTCCAGTTGCATTATAGTGATTAGGAGTGTTCCAGCCAGTTGTTTTAAGTCCACTAGTATAGCTACTGAATGTTGCTGTCGTGGAAAAGTTTCCACCAGTTCCAGCTGTAGCAGTTAACGCCGAAGCTAGGGTGTAACCAACCATTGTTTGCCCCCAAGCATTCTGCCCCATCAGGATAGCAAATGCCATCACAAGCAGCAATTTAAATTTTTGTGTAGAGATTTTTTGTTTCATAAGGCGTTTGTTTTATTTGTGAGTAATCATTGGGTGTTTTTGTTTGAAATAATTTTTGTTTGACTTTGTTTTAATTGTATATGTAATGATTGATAGCTCTTTGACACTTTGTGTCCAATAAAGGATGTGTGTAAAAAGAATTATGGGACAAATGTAATATTAATTTCCCATTTCATAAAATGTAGATTCTGTAGTATAATTTGTTGTTTCGTTGAATAATTTGCTAATGACTTATGATTCATTTAAGTAAATAGAAAATGTAACCTTTTCTTCACATTTTTGTAATAATAATTGCATTTGATAGCTAAGTAGTTGAGAATAAATTTGTAATCGTTATAATAGGTGTAAACCCTTAGTCCTTTTGTACGATTAAATATGTAATACATACTCCAGAATGACTAATAATTATAATGGTTCAAGTTTCTATATCCGCCATTTTCACTGGTTATTTCGACTTTTTTACCCTCAAATACGACCGATTAAATAACGTATGTTAGTTATTATTTAGTTTATGTTGAATGATAAGCACTTTTTTCTTTTGTAATTCATTCAATATAGAAGGCTTTCAAAATTTGAAAATCAGTTGTTGTGTAATAAAGTCGGCTTGACTTTAGAAGTCTAATAATAAGATACCATATCTCATATGTTGAAGTCCCCGAAGGACTGACTATACAATGTGTTTTTGCTGGTTAAATTTGAGTCGTGATTTTTTGTAGTTGCCAATAATCTGCTTTTATTAGTGCTAATTTACACCTTAAGTTATTGAATATTCCGGTAATCTTATTCAATTTCTATCCCATCAATCTCCTTCATTATCCTATCCGTCTCAGTCAGTGCAACAATGATTTTCTGATAATGCAGAATATCATCAAATTCCAAGGTTCTTTCTTTACGGTCTTTCAACCATTTTTGAGCGGGTTGGTAGCCACCAATGTAGAAATTCCATGCTACTTCGGGTACGTTGGCAAAGTATTGGGTATCGTTGATATACACATTTAGTAGAGACGTTGCATGCAACGTCTCAACGGTGCGCGGTTTCCGCACCACATTATCGCCATCCTCAGGATATTGTGTAATCGGTACGGACAGGTCGCGACTTGTCCCTTCAACCGATTCCAACAAATGTATTTGACGCAATTCTCCACCCAGTTTTACCAATTGCCAAAACGTAGATACGGTGCGTGCACCGTCTCTACAAGGATAAGGCACACGCGGAAAATCAATTTTCAGAAATTCCTTGTATTTCTCTCTGTAGGTGGGCGAATGCAACACGGCATAGATATAATCCAAAATATCAATGGGTGCAAATGTGGTTCGTGGGGTTTCCTGTAGAGACGTTGCATGCAACGTCTCTACGGATTCAGGTACAAATACTAACCCCAATTTCTCAGCCATTTCATTTACAATGGCAAGGTTTAAATTTGGAGTGCGCTCTGCTGCTACACTTATTGTTTGTTGAACATTAGAATCTGGGTAAAGATAGAGAGGAAAAACTGTACCTCTGCCTCTATAAAAGATATTACTATCAACAATTGTATTTGTAATTGTAATTACGTTCCAAGGCATACTACCAACAGCTTGACCTTGACGTCCAATAATTAGTGTTATATTTGGTAACAATAGATGTTTCATTAAATCATATCTTGGATATGACATGAAACCTTTCGATTTGCCAGTATAATAAGTTCTTCTTATATCAAATGGCCGGTAATTTATTGGATATGTTTTACCTTTATTGTTAATTACATCGTGTTTTGCAGTTATCATTTTCCAATCTCTTCCATCTGGTTTCTCTGAATATTTATTTCTTATCTCTTCAGATTCCATTATTTTAAAATCTTCAATTACATTTTGCAATTTTGATTCCTCAAAATGAACTGTAAGATTATCTCTTTCACTTGTTATACCACTGGCATTTTTTGAAAATAACTCATCGATTCTAAATCCTTTCTCATATTCTGATGATATATCAAAATCTTTCTTTACTAAAAAGTAATTGGGTTCATTTGGGTTTATTTCTGTCCAATCTATTAACCCCAAAGTATTATTATTCAAAAATTCATACTTGAAATCTCTTTTCCCTTGCAAGTCAAAATGTAGAACGCTTGCTAATTCATTTTTCTTTTTCTTTCCTGTTTTTATAAATAGATTAATGGAAACTCCCTGCATAATATCAAACACATTTTCATCAGACGAACCATCGGGGCATACTTCTTTCTTCTTGGCGTTACCGTGTAAATTGAGAATAAGGATTTTATCAAAGCTTTCTAATAAACTCTTACGCATTTGTCGGTGATTTATTCCATCAATAAAACTATTGTTTGAAATATAGGCTAATACACCGCTCCCATTTTTGTCAATAAAATGTTGCCCAAAACGAATAAATTTAATATAATCATCTGATAATGATTGAATATTCTTTTCATTCAAATCTTTTTTGTAATCAGAAATTAGGTTTTGAATCCACTCATTTTTATTAGTGCTACTTACAGCATAAGGAGGATTTCCCATAACTACCATTACTGGCGTATCACGTTTAATACGATTTGCTTCGTTGGCTTCCGAGCTTAGCCAGTTGGCAAAGAGTGTTCCTGTGTCGGGATGGCTTTCTTCAAGGCTATTGGTGAGAAAAACCCGTAATCGTTTATCGCTGGTGGGTTTATATCCAGTTTCGGTAAGTAGTAAATCCAGTTGCAGATGTGCCATGGCGTAACTTGCCATCAGCAGTTCAAAACCGTTGAGCCGTGGCAAAAGATGCGTTTCCACGTAATTGCTCCAAATGCCTTGTTGGCCTACAAACTTTTTGTGAATGTGTTTTACTACTTCAGCCAGAAAAGTTCCTGTGCCAGTGGCTGGGTCAAGAATTTGGACCCGATGCACTTCCTGACTTGCTTTTTTCCCTTTTTTGTCTTGCACATCTACCTGTATAGTGGTTTTACTGGTGTCAGCCAATCCTTGCGGCAAGTCAAATTCGGTTTTCAGAATATCGTCCACCGCCCGCACTATAAAATTTACCACTGGTGCTGGTGTGTACCAAACGCCACGGGCTTTGCGGAGTGCAGGGTCATACTCGCTCAAAAATGTTTCGTAGAAATGGATAATGGGGTCTTCCATTTTGGTGGCTTTTCCATAATCCTTCAGAATTTCAGCCACATTACATGCCAGGAATATTTCCACCAATCCATCCACTATCCATTTTATACGGTCGTCCAAATCAGGGCCAGCTATGTAGCCAAATAGTTTCCGTAGAAAAGGATTTGATTTTGGAATCAATTCCGCTGCCTCTTGTCGACTAAAAGTAGGGAGTGTTGGGTCGTGCAGTCGTGCAGCAAACATACCATAAGCTATGGTTTGGGCATACACATCGGCAAAACCTTTGGGCGTAATGTCGTGAATCAGAATTTGTTTGAACGCCTCCATTTGATCTTTCAGCGTACTGTCTTCTTGTTTTTCTTCGTCATTGGTCAATGCTTTTCCTATCACGTCAGAAAGTAATCGGGCTTTGGCAGCCATCATTTCAGCCAGTTTTTTGCTGCTTTTAATGGTTTGTCCTTTGCGGGCGCAAAAGTCTTTTATCAGGTTGGTAAAGGTGGCAAAGTTTTCGGGAAGTGAAACAATACCCGAAGCTGTGATTTCGCCAATTCTCACTTTGCTAACATATTCACCATCGTGATAAATAGTGTTTGAAAGAAAACTTCTAATCATCAATAAGTCAATACGATACTCAAAGATAAATGTTTGAAAGTAAAGATGAATTAACCTTAATTAATTTGGCTGTTAATTATTAATTCGCTAACTT
>Ga0247844_1001862_pt1 | contig 36525 bp, 36 predicted proteins | sample LaCtaG_FD_192421 | JGI IMG/M metagenome (GOLD analysis project Ga0247844, IMG submission 192421) | Freshwater microbial communities from meromictic Lake La Cruz, Castile-La Mancha, Spain - LaCruzMarch201714.5m_1 | ecosystem: Environmental > Aquatic > Freshwater > Lake | place: Spain: Castile-La... | reverse complement strand
ATTGCGAAGTATAAGATGGCGGAGGAGGTGGGATTCGAACCCACGGAGCCTTGCGGCTCTCCGGTTTTCAAGACCGGCGCGATCGACCACTCTGCCACCCCTCCAATAAACTGATTGATATTATTTTATGAATAATATCTTGGATTTTTGATAGGTCATTTACCTGCCAAATACTTAAGAAATTTTAGATCAGAACCAATGGATATTCTCAACAAGATACTGCTACGGAAAACTTGGCCGAAGGTGAGAGCAGTTATCATGAAAGGTTCGACTATTTTGTCAGGTTGATACTCGGAGGCAGATTAAAAGGAAAACTGTCGGAGGCAAGAGAGAAACATTTTCAAGCAAAAAAAGCTCTTGCAAGGGCGGCGAGTCTATCTGCCGAGACATTCCGAGACGGACATCAAGCCGTAAACAGGGGACCCGAGCTTCGACGAATGGCAGTGAAGGGTAAGGCCGCACTGGAACCCTTTGAAAAAACAATAGCGGATGCCGTAGGGCATTGCCTGCTAGACCTCCGCGCGGAAAAAGCGAAAAAGGAATGCCAGACAGCTGGTGCGCTGGCTGACTTGTGGCTGGAAGGTGAGGAGGAAAGCAACAAGCTCATGTTTTTCCTCAATGGGAAGAACGTCGGCCGCTTCTTCAATTTTCAAGACCGGCATGATCGACCACTCTGACAGCCGTCCGTATTTGAATGGCCCAACTTTCGAGAGACTCATGCCATGGTTGCCGGTCTGGGCGGATGCCCGCCCGTCCGCAGTTGAGGCCCATGGGAGCAGTCTGGTGGTTGGAAAAGCGCGTTCGCAAGTTTTTCGCACGTTTTTCGTTTGCGGGAGGAACGGGGCGGTGCGGCGAGGCGAAGTTGGCATCTTTGCGAGCGGGAACTTGCTTGGTTTTTTCCGCTCTGTGGCCGAGGGAGGAGCCCCCGGGTGGGAGGCAAATGGAGGGGCGGGATGGGGCGCGGAGGTTATTCGGGGGACTGATCAGTGGAGTGCGGGAACATCTCGGTGATGAGAGGGGCGTAGCGCTCGGTGATGACGTGGCGTTTGAGTTTGAAGGTGCTTGTCATTTCATCGCCGACCTCAAAGGGCTTGGAGACAAAACGCCAGGCGGTGACGCGTTCGAAAGATTTGAATCCGTGGGAGTGGTTGACGAGTTCGCGAATATCGTCATCGACCAATTGGTGGGCTTCTTGCAGGACGATGAGTTCGCCAATGCTGGAGACGTTGATTCCAGCCAGTCTGAAGTGCTCGAAGGAAGGCACGATGAGGGCGGCGAGGCATTTTTGGTCTTGGCCGACGACCATGCACTGGTCGATGTAGGGGGATTCGACGAGACGGGACTCGATGGGGACGGGTTCGACATTTTCACCGTTGAGAAGGACGATGGTATCCTTGGATCGGCCAAGAATTTTCAGGGTATCGTTGAAGGTTACCATGCCGATGTCGCCGGTGTTCATCCATCCGTCGCGGAGCACGCGGGCAGTGGCTTCGGGGTCTTTGTAGTAGCCGCGCATGACTTGAGGGCCTTTGACGTGAATCTCGCCGCGAAGTCCGCGTCCACCGCCGCTGCGGGTGGAGTCGGGATAGAGAATCGCACCGTCTGCGAGATCCACAATGCGCACTTCGGTGTGGGGATAAAAGGGCCCGACGCTTCCGATGACGAGATTCTGCCATGTGCGAACAGCGAGGACTGGTGCGGTTTCGGTCATGCCATAGCCTTCAAGAACGGGGATGCCGATGAAGTTGAAAAACTCATCAACATGGGGTTGGAGGGCGCCGCCGCCGGAGATGGTTCCACGAAATTTCCCGCCGACGATGGCGCGGATTTTTTTGAGGACGAGTCCATCGAGCAGGGTGGCGGGGATGATGGAAACCAGCCAGGAGAGGGTGTGTTGGAGGGCGAGGCGAAGGCTCTGGAGAGGACTCCGGCCGTGGACGTCCAGTTGTTGGCCGAGAAAAAAACGCTGTGCGCGTTTCACGTTACGTGTTGCACGGTAGGCGAGGTGGAAGAGTGCCTGCCGGTTGGGGGGAGCGGATTTCACGTTGGCGAGGATTTTGAGATAGAGGTTCTCCCAGAGCCTCGGGGCGGAAGCCATCACGCTCGGTTTGACGGTTTTGAGATCCTCGGCGATGCCCCGCAGAGTGGTGTAATAGGTGCCGACGCCGCGAGAGATGCAGAGCATTTCGAAAACCCGTTCGTAGCTGTGCCAGACGGGGAGGATCGAGAGGGCGCGGTCGCCCGCACGGAGAGCGAGGGGGAGGTTGTCGATCTGCGAGCACATGTTCGCATGGGTGAGCTGAACTCCCTTGGGAGTGCCGGTGGTGCCGGAGGTGTAAATGATGGTGAAGAGGTCTTCCGGTGTCACGGCGCGGGCACGTTCGATGGCGCTGCGGTCGCCCTGCGCGCGTCGTTTGGCACCGTCGGCAAGGAGGTCTCCGAGCCGGTGCACCCCCTCGGGGACGGAGTCGCTGGGAGCCATCAAGATGATCGTGCGGATGCTGTGAAGCTGGTTGCGGCAGGCCAGCAAGCGCTGGAGGACGGCTGCATTCTCAATGAAAACCATGCGCGCATCGGAATGGGTGAGGATGTAGACCATCTCCGAGTCTGTGATATCGGTGCCGCGTGGCACATCCGCGGCCCCGGCGAGGAGAATTCCATAGTCGGAGAGAATCCATTCGAATCGGTTGTCGGCGATGAGTCCGACATGCTCGCGGGCCTGGAGGCCTTGGGCAATGAGGGCTGTGGCAAGATCGAGTCCCTGCTCGTAGAGGGTGCGAAAGCTCGTCGGGAGGAAGGTGCCGGACTTGTCTTTGCGGCTGAAGGCGGGGAGTCCATCGTAACGCATTGCGGCGTTCGCGTAGACCTCGGCAAGGGTGGAACCGAATTTGGAATTGGCCATGGGCAGGGGTGAAGGCAAGCGCTCTTTTTGACGGGTCTCTGGGGCTGGAGCAAACCGAAACTGTCTGTGGAGTCGGGGAGCGGGTCTCCGGTTGCTAGTCGCGGAAGACGATGGCCCGTGTGCCGTGGACCAGCACGCGATCCTCTACGTGAAACCTCACTCCGCGGGCCAAAGCCAAGCGTTCGCAGTCGCGGCCGAGACGAATGAGATCCTCGGGTTCGTGGTAGTGCTCCACACGGGAGACCTCCTGTTCGATGATGGGCCCCTCGTCGAGATCGCGGGTGGCGTAGTGGCAGGTTGCGCCGATGAGTTTAACCCCGCGCTCGAAGGCGCGGCGGTAGGGATTTGCTCCGACAAAAGCGGGAAGGAAAGAGTGGTGGATATTAATGATCCGTCCGGAAAACTCGTGGCAGAGGGCCTCGGGGAGGATTTGCATGAAGCGGGCGAGAATCACGAGTTCGGTGCGGTGGGCGCGAAGGCACTCGGCGAGTTGGGCGAAGGCGGATGCCCTCTCACCGGAGAAATCGATTTTTTCAAAGGCGATGCCCTCGCGCTCGACGAGGATGCGCGCGTCGTTGTGGTTGGAGACGACGACAGGCACATCGATATTGAGTTCCCGGGAGCGCCAGCGCCAGAGGAGGTCGGCGAGGCAGTGGTCCTGTTTACTGACGAGAAGAGCGGTGCGCACGGGGTGATCGGCGGCACGCAGGGTCCACTCGGCCCGCATGGATGCGGCCAAGGTCTGCGCCTCCTTTCGAAAATGCGATGGCTCGTCGTGGACCCGCCCGCCGGTGAACGCGAGGCGGGTAAAAAACCAGCGTGAGACGGGATCTGTGTATTGACTGACGTCGAGAAGATTCCCTCCCGAGGCGGCGATGAATCCGGTGATGCGTGCGAGGAGGCCCACGGCGTCCGGGCAGTGGAGTTTGAGGATGTGAATACTCACGGCGGCTAGTCGTGGAGGGCGGGTTCGCGAGGTGTGGGGGCTGTGACGGGAGGCGGGGGCACGGAAGGCCGCGGGGGATTTGTGGTGCCGCTGCCTCCCTCTCCGTCGGAGTCGTCGAGCCGGTGCGGGTCGAAGTAGTGGTCAAGCGCCAGAAAGAACGCCTTGGCATGGCGGGCAAAGAGGATGTTGAAGAACACGACAGGACTCACAACTGAGAGGAGGAGGATAGGCAGGGGGAGGTGGTAGTTGAACTCGAGAAAGAAATAAATTGTGATGCCGAGAATGCTCCCGAAGCCATAGTTGATCGCCCAGATTGCGAGCAGGAAATAGCCGGTCTCCCGCTCGTAGGCGTAGCCGCAGCGGGGGCACCCATCGAGGGGCGCGAAGTAATCGCGCGGCCAGCGCACGTGGTGAAGAGGCATGAAGATCGGCCGGGTCCCGCATTCCGGGCACTGAAGAAAACAGGCCCGTTTGAAAAAGAGAAACGCCCGCCGGATATCTCGCTTCATGGGTTGGGGCTCTGCGTGGTGGTTTCGATGCGTGCGGCTTTGTAGCCGAGGCTGGCGGCGAGGGCGACGATCCGCTGATATTTTGCGGGTTGGAGCTCGGGATCGCGCGCGAGAATCCAAAGAAATTGCCGTGAGGGATGGCCTACGAGCGCCCAGGAGTAGTGTTTTTCATCGAGTCCGATGATCCAGTAGTCGCCTGCAACGGGACTGCCTGCGAAGCGCACGCGGAGTTTGGCATTATTGGAGCCGGGAACGATGGTGGCGCGGCCCTTGGCTTCGCGCATGGCGCCGTTTTTCATACGGCATTTGTTGACGATGGAGATGGTCCCGTCGGGCTGGGCGGTGTATTCGGCCGAGACATCGCTCGAGCAGGCGCGCTGAAACCAGTTGGGGTATTTTGCAATTTCAAACCAATGCCCCTCGTAGCGGCCGAGGTCCACGGCGGGCACGGTCGCGAGAGGCGGGCGCGAGGCGCAACCGGCGAAGAGGAGGCTGATGAGCATTGCAGAGATGCGGATTCCCGCTTTCATAAGGGGCATGAGACTACGCGCGGCCGGTTGGATTTGCATGGCAATTCTCGTATGCCTGCTGGGGGCGTGTGGTGGCGATGCAAAGAGGGCGGATCTTATTTTCGTCAATGGCGCGGAGCCCGAGACGCTGGATCCCGCGATCATCACCGGCCAGCCGGAGGGCCGCATCGTCAATGCCCTCTTTGAGGGGCTGTGTGCCTTCGATGAGAACGGGCAGGCTGTGCCTGGTGTGGCCGAGCGGTGGGAGATCCAACCGGGCGGCAGGATTTACACATTCCATCTGCGCGAGGATGCCAAGTGGAGCGATGGCACCGCGCTGAGGGCGGGAGATTTTGTGGAGAGCTGGAAGCACACGCTTACGCCCGAGACCGGGTCGCAATACAACTACCAGCTCTACCCGATCAAAAACGCGCAGGCTTTTGCGGAGGGTCGGATTCGGGATTTTGGCGAGGTCGCCGTGAAGGCGGTGGACGATCGAACGCTGGTTGTGGAGCTGGAAAATCCGACTCCCTATTTCATTCAACTCTGTGCTTTCCCGACGCTGCATCCCTTACCTGTGCGGCTGATCGAGTTGTTCGGCGACGATTGGGTGAAGCCCGGCAAGATCGTTGGCAACGGGGCGTATGTGCTCGAGAGCTGGCGGATCAACGACAAAATCCAGCTGCGAAAGAACCCTCATTACTGGGACCGGGGAAGTGTGGCGCTGGAGACCATCGATGTGCTGCCGATCTCCGATGCGAATGTGGCGTTCAATTTTTACGCAAGCGGGCTGGCCGATCTGCTGATGGACAAGGGACTCGCGCCACCGGCGTTGCTGGACGACTTGAAAAAGCGGGAGGATTTCCACGCCGCGCCATTTCTGGGGATTTATTTTCTGCGATACAACTGCGCAAGGGGGCCGTTCACCGACGAGCGGGTGCGGCGGGCTTTCTCGCTGGCGGTGGACAAGAAACGGATTGTCGAAAAAATCACTCGGGCGGGGGAACTCGCTGCGCCGGGATTCGTGCCGCCGGGCATCCCTGGCTACGAAGGCACAGCCGGGCTGGAATTTGATCCGGAGGCGGCGAGGAGCCTGCTCGCGGAGGCGGGATTCCCGGGCGGAAAGGGATTCCCGAACGTCGCCTACCTTTACAGCAAGAGCGAGCTGAACGAGGCGATAGCGGTCGAGTTGCAGGGGATGTGGCGCGAGACGTTGGGGGTGAATGTGAATCTCATGCGGCAGGAGTGGAAGGTGTATCTGAACTCACTCTCATTGCTCGACTACGACATCGCGCGCTCGAGCTGGGTGGGAGATTATCCGGATCCCAATACGTTCCTCGACATGTTCCTCACCGGAGGCGGCAACAACCGCACGGGCTGGAGCAGCGCGGAGTATGACGGGTTGATTGCCGAGGCGGCGGGAGAGTTGGACCCTGCGAGGAGGTTCGGGATTTTGAAGCGCGCGGAGGATGTCTTGGTGAGGGAAGCCGTGCCTGTGTGCCCGATTTACTACTATGTGGGAATCCAGTTGTATGATCCCGAAAAGTTGGGCGGAATCAAAGCCAACGTGCTTGACGAGCATCCGCTGCGCCGGATTTTCCGTAAGGAGTGAGGGGACGCACGTGCTCAGGCCCGCGACTCGTGCAGGCGGCGGCTCTGCAGGATGGTAAGGAGATTCAAGACGAAGAGCGCGGCGAAGTAGATACTGTGACGCTTCCAATGCAGGGCGCCCGTCGTCGCTTCGAAGGTGCCGATAAAATCCAACGAGATGCCCCAGATCACTGGCGCGGCACCGAGTCCCAGGCTGGTGATGACTGTAAAAAGGGCGAAGAAATGATTTCGCCCCATGAGCGGCATGGTGGCAAAGATAATGCGCGCGTTGGCGACGTTAAAAGCCGCTCCGGCGGCCCCGGCGGCAAAGTTGAGAATCCCTATGACGCGCCGCTTGCACGGCAGCACGCCAGAGGCCACGAGGAACCAACCCGCGATGACGAGGCCGAAAAGAACGAGCGCTGCAGCCAGAACTTTTTTACATCCGACCCTATCGATAATGCGTCCCAGAAACGGCAGGCTCGCGAGCGCACCGACAAAGGAGACCCCAGTGAGGTAGAGCACCTGAGACACATTGAAGCCCGGAAACTCGTGAAGATATTCCACAGTAAAAACCGCTAGACTTCCTATGACGACAACGAAGAGGAGGTTGAAAACAACGAGCGAAAAAAAAGGGGGATGGAAAAACATTTGCCGCCAAGGAACCGCTTGCGAGGAGTGGCGCATGATTTCCTCCGTGCGGACGTCGGGGATTTTTTTGAGAAAGATGAGGGCCACGCTGGCTGCAAGGGCACTGAGAAGAAAGACGAGGGCGTATTCGATCGCCTCCACCGGGCCTGTCATCAGCAGGGCCGAGATGAGCAACGACACAATGGAACCTAGAAATACGAAAATCTGATCCCTGGAAAGAAACCGTGCTTTTGCCTCTTCGGGAATGAGGGACGCTATCCATGGCATCCAAGCGGCCGAGGCGATGCCGCGCAGGAGGTTGAAAACAAAGAGGGATGCCGCAAGGAGGACCAACTTTGAGGCATCATCGACAAACCAGAGCAAGGGCACTGCTGCCGCCAGAAAGATGAAAATTGTTCGCAGCCCCCACCCCATGAGGACGAAGCGTCGATACCCGTAAACCGGCAGGAATCTGGCGGCAGGCAATTGGAGCACGGTCATGAGCGGTGTGAACGAAGCGAGAATTCCGATCACCGTTGATGTGGCGCCTATGCTTTTGGCGTAGAGAATGAGAGGAGCCCCGAGAATGATCTGGAACGAGATCGCGTTGAACATCGCAAACCAGTGCGCGTTGAAGGAACCCGGCGGCGGTTGGGCGCTCACAAGTGTTGAAGCATCGGCGGGACGCCGAGGCGTCGCGCAGGCAGCAGGCTAACGGTCCACAGGAGTTTCCGCAGCGGCTTTCACCTGCGAGGGTAAGAGGTAGGGAGAGGCTGGGCTGAAAACCGGTGCGTCCGTCTTGGGCGGCTGAATGAGGCTGCGCTCGATGAGCACTGGATCGGGCGAGGCAGTGACATTGTAGCTCCCCTTGCCATCCGGCATCATTGGAGTCCCCCAACGGGTGCGGCACACGACTTCGGAAGCCTTCACGGGAGTGCCGGCGAGCGTGTGGTTCATAATGTCGGGCAACTGCGGCGCGACAAAAACCGATACGACGGCACCACCAGCTATGAGGAACGGGATCATGGGAAAAAACTATTCAGGAACCCCTCTCTGGCAAAGCGAATTTTCGGCGCTACTTCAACTCTGGCGGCAGGAGGGGTTGCAGGGCCTTCACATCCTGAACGGAATTTTTATCACAGACGAGAATGGCGTCGGGGGTTTCCACCACAACGAGTCCGCTCACGCCGCAAAGCGCAATGAGGCGACCGTTGGAAACGGCGATATTGTTCATGGCATCGTGCTGAACGACAGGCCCGCGCAGGCTGTTTCCGTGGGCATCGGGCGGAATGTGAGCAGGCAGGGCGGTCCAGGCACCGACGTCGTCCCAGTCGAATTCCGCGAGCACGGCCACGACGTCGCGGGCGTTTTCCATGATGGCATAGTCAACGGAGATTTTGGGTAATGCGGGGAACCTCTCTGCCAGCAGATGCGGCAGGTCGTCAATGGTTCGCATCGACTCGATGAAGTCGGCTAGGTGCGGCAATTGACGGCGGGTCTCTTCCAAGAACGCGGAGGCGCGCCAGACAAAAATGCCGGCATTCCACAAGAATGTTCCCGCTGCGAGATAGGCGGAGGCTGTTTCGAGATCGGGCTTTTCCACGAATCTGCGGAGATTGCGAATGCGACTGGCATTGGCTCCGTCGGCACGGGCATCGCCAGTTTCGAGGTAGCCGTAGCCAGTTGCTGGGAAGGAAGGAGGGATGCCCAGGGTAACAATGGCGCCGGTCTGCGAGGAAGTCTCCGCGGCATCACTCAATTGGGCGCGGAATTTGTCCACGTCGTGAATCATTGCATCAGCGGGGAGAATGATGCAGACAGCCTCGGGATCGAGCACACGGGCGATGGCCGTGGCGAGCGCACAGGCCGGGGCTGTATCCCGCTTTGCGGGTTCTGCGATGATGCTGGCTGCGGGAAGAAAAGGCACGGCTGACCTCGTGGAGTCGAGCTGCGCGGCATTGGTGAGGATGAAAGTATTCTCCAGTGGAATGAGCCCTTCGAGGCGCCGCACGGTTGTTTCGAGCAGGGTCTTGTCGTCAAGGAGACGCAGGAGATGCTTGGGTGTGCTCTGCCGGCTCATTGGCCAGAAGCGCTCGCCACTGCCGCCTGCCATCACGAACGCAAATGTCTTTCGGAGAATCATGGCTGAACGGTAACTACTCGGCTGAGCGCGTGCAAGGATCGGCTCGGAGCGCTTGGAGCACGTTGGGCCTGGGAAGGATCTGGTTACGCAGATTCCTTTCGTTTGTGCCCCGCACGGTGTTGCGCCGAGATCCTGACGTCAGCAGTCCCCGTTTTTGGACAAAATCGCACGGCAAGATCCCTCGGGGGCATATTTTACCGGGCAAATAACGGCTTGAAGGGTCCGGAACGGGGGCATTATGGGGATTTAAAAGTCGGTCCAAAACTTGCTGTGTAGACAGGAGCCTTTAGCGCGCCAGAAATCACCGATGCGCAGGCAATACCCATTTCGATTTAAAATGACGCCACTAAACACCACTGCCCTTCTTCAGGAATCCTCCGCGTTGCTCGATCTGGGCCTGGGCGAAGAAGCGGTTGCCATCATCGAGCGTCTTTTGAGCGAGGCGCCGGACAGAGAGGTTCATTCCATGGCTCTATGCGTGTTCAACCGCCTTGGCCGCTTTGCTCGGGCATGCATCTCCGCCGACGCCTTGCTTGAGGATGAGGTGGCCCGCACGGACGAGGAAATTTTTAACATTGCCCTTGCATTCAATTTTTCCGGTCGCATCCGGGAGGCTTACGAGCTGGAGAAATCGCTGGCGCCGCAATCGAACGATGGCTCGCTCGTGCGTCTCTACGGTCTCGCCTGCAAGGCGACCCGTCTCGGGCACTACGAGGAGGCCCTCGGGCACATGCTGAGCTGCTTCGGTTTTCACAACGTTGAATCGTGGGATGCCCACCGCAAGATTTTCTTGGATTACGAACTCTCTCCGCTCTGGGAGCGTATTCCCTCGCTAGGCATCACGCTTCGGCACGCCATGCGATTTTGCAACATCCCGTTTGACGACATCCTGAGACAGAACGAGCCCGTCGAACCGTTGCGTTGTGTGGACCACATGGACTTTCACGCCATGCCCGCAGAATTCCGCACGCTTCTGCAACCGGTGTATCATACCTGTTTCGAGGTCAACCCCCGGGCTGAGGCGCTCAACCCTGGGCTATACAGTGAATACGCGCGCTGGCAGGAAAACCAAGTCGCGCCCCGGATTGAAATTTTCCGTGCCCTTCGCGACCGCATCCGAGGCATGGTGGTGAACCAACAGCTTCACTTTGCAGCGTTCCAATCCTCGCGAGGCAGGATCGCATGCTCGCGCAACCATCTCGTTTGCCACCTGCTGCAGACTCCGGACACCACGCCGCACGATTTGCCGGATATCCCTGCCCTGCGACCGCTTCTTGCCGAACTCCGTGCGCAGTATGAGGAATGCCCGACATCCTTCCGCTACCTGATCGCCTGGGGATGCCGGGAAGAACCGGAAGCATTCATCCGCGACATCCATCCCGAGATGCCGGAGTGCAATCGCAACTCAGGCTACGCCCTCCTCGCGCTCGGTTGCATGCACTACCGCCTGGGAGACACGGCCGCCGCGATCGAGGCTTGGTCGGCGTGTGCGGCTAAGTGGCCGCTCGACGACGCGCCGGTGATGAATGCGACCATGCTCCTCAGCGGCGAGCAACGTTGGGATGAAGCTTCACGCCTCATGAGCAACCTGCCCGGCGAGTGCATGGAATCGACGCTCTGGAAACGGGCCAACCACGCCATTCGCGAACGCCGCACATTCACGATCAGCAGCCAAGTCCACACGACGCCGATCGTGCCCACACCGACCTTCGGCAATCTCTACTCTGGCGCGGACGAGGAATTTCTCCTCGAGCAGACAATGAAGACAGGCGCTGCCAGCTGATCTCGACCCGCAGAGGGTCTGCGATGATTACTCCGCTTCGGGCTGACTTTTAAAAACAATCTCGCACCCGGCTTCCACACCCACCGCACGCACACGGTTTTCGAGTTCCGTGGATGCCGTCTCGAGCATTCCTTGAGCCACCATGCCCTGCTTGGCGAGACGCTCGAGGGATCTTGCCACCCTCAGCTTGAGACGCTCTGGCAGGTCCATCCAGAGTGTCCCCCGGGGTTCGAGCACGACAGGATCGCGCATTTCAAGCCGGAGAATCTTTACTTGTGGCAAGTCGGCATCCACCAACCGCCCTCCCTTTCTGACGTCGATCTGAAACGGGGCACGAGTGAACACCCCGGCTTCGGCGAAAAATTGTGCCTGCACCCTCACATCTCCGCCGCTTGGGTTTTGCCCCTCGAAGGTCTCCTCCACAGTTGTCTCGCGCGTTGCCGTGACGAGCACCTCAACGTGACTTTTCTGGGCAAAGAGCACACCGGCATTGGCGAGGATTCGAGGAGAAATCCCCAAAGCCGCCGCGCAACGTTGCTCCAGACGGTTGGCCGTCTTCACGGCCTCGTCCATCGGGTGGATAAAGAATACCCAGCCCACCCAGCACGCCAGGGCTGTGACGAGAGTGGCCGCTCCGAAGGCTCCCCAGAAAAACCAGCCTTTCAAAATTCGCGATCGAGGAGGTGGTCGGCAATGCCGTGTAGGAACTCGCCGCGCTCGCCGAGCGGCTCGAGAGCCTTGTGGGCAAGCCCTGTGAGGCGCTTCGCCTCTTTTTTGGACTTTTCCAGGCCGAAGACTGCGGGATAGGTCGCCTTGCCTGTCGCCTGGTCTTTGCCTGCACTCTTGCCAAGTTTTTCGCTCGTCTGTGTGACGTCGAGAATGTCGTCCACGACTTGAAATGCGAGGCCGAGATTCTCGCCAAATTTGCCCAACGCCTTGAGGTCGGCAGGGGTCGCATCCGCGCTCATCGCGCCGAGGCGCAGGCTCGTTGCGATCATCGCAGCGGTTTTGCCACGGTGGATGAAAAGCAACTCCTTGGGAGTGGATGTCTTGTTTTCAGCCTCCATGTCGGCGACTTGACCACCGATCAAGAGGCTGCTTCCGGCCGCTCTCGTCAACTCACTAAAAAAATCCTGCAACCCGTAGCGCGCTGTCTCTTTGGTCTCCGCAAGCATTTCGAAGGCGATGGTCAGCAGAGCATCGCCTGCAAGGACAGCGAGGCCTTCGCCGAAGACCTTGTGCGTCGTGGCGCGTCCACGCCGCAAATCATCGTCATCCATGCAGGGAAGATCGTCGTGGATGAGCGAATACGTGTGAATGCACTCAACCGCGCAGGAGGCTGGCAAGGCGCCTGTGGGCTTACCTCCGCAGACCTCCGCAGCCGCAAGACAAAGGATGGGTCGCAGTCTCTTACCGCCGGCAAAGAGGCTGTATCGCATCGCTCGATGCAGAGTGACAGGCTTGGTTTTCTCGGAGGGCAGCCAACGGTCGAGAGCACTGTCCACCTTCTTATGGAGGGAGGTGAGGCGGGAGTTCACTTTCATGGGTGAAGGATTGGAAGCAACAAAGGAGACCACAACTAAACCTGTCACCGCCGTGAGACAATCCCGAACTCAAAACTTAATTATTCAAACATAAACCTCCCTCACCTGCCCATTGGTGGTATGAATTCTCCTGTATGCCGCAGCTCAAAATTGCCATCCTTGGTTCTGGAAAAGGCTCCAACTTCCGCGCACTTCTCGCGGAGATACAGGCTGGCCGCATTTCCGCACGCCCCGTCCTCGCAGCCTCCGACGTTCCTGGATCCGGCCTCCTCACTCTGGCAGAGGACCTCGGCATCCCAACCCTCGTGATCCACGAGGAAAAATACCGCACCCGTCTGTCCGATGCCGTCGAGAGGAGACTGGTGGCGGAGCTTCAAGCGGCCGGCGCCGACTTGGTCGTGCTCGCTGGCTACATGCGGCTCGTCAAGGCCCCATTACTCGAAGCATTTCCCCGCCGCATCATCAATATCCACCCCTCGCTTCTCCCGGCCTTCCCCGGCCTCGAGGCATGGAAGCAAGCTCTTGCAGCCGAAGTCCCCCTCACCGGCTGCACGGTTCACTTCGTGGATTCCGGCATGGACACCGGCGAGGTGATTGCGCAGTCCGAAGTCCCCATCCTTCCGGGAGACACCCCGGAGACCCTGCATGCGCGAATCCAAGAGGCCGAGCATATCCTCTACCCGGGCGTGCTCGCTCGATTTGCCCGCTACGATTTGCCGTAGTCTCCCAAGACCTGCCCCGCGCACACATTGACCTCCACCAAGATGAGCGCATCGATTTTGGAAATGCCTGAGCGCGCAATCCTCCCGCAGGTCCCGAAAGCCACTCCTTAAACTTGAAAATCCACTCATGTCCCGCTTCCGCCTCTACGACCTGAACCCCGAGCAGCAACGCGCCGCGACGCATGAGAATGGGCCCCTCCTCATCCTCGCCGGCGCGGGCACCGGAAAAACACGCACGATCGTGGCACGCATCACCTGGCTTGTCTCCACGGGCACGCCCGCCTCGAAGATTCTCGCCGTCACATTCACGAACAAAGCCGCCCGCGAAATGAAGGAGCGCATAGGCGGCATGCTCAGCGAGGAACAAGCCGATGAGATCACCGCCTCCACGTTCCACGCCCTCTGCGTGCGCATTCTCCGGGCAGATGCCGAGAAGATTGGCTACAAAAACAACTTCACCATCTTTGACGACGGCGACCAGACCGGCTTGATAAAAAAAGTCATCAACCGCGTCACCGCCAAGGATGAAAAACTCGATCCCGGACTCGCGAAAAACCTGATCAGCAAAGCCAAGAACAACGGCTGGAGCGCACCACAGGACGACGAAACCATCATCGGTGCTGTTTATTCCCGCTACAACCGCGAGCTCCATGCCCTCAACGCGATGGATTTCGATGACCTGCTCGTGCAGGCCGTGCGGCTCCTCAACGAGCACCCAGGCGTTCGGGACAAATGGCGGGGCCGCTTCAGCCACATGCTCGTCGATGAGTTCCAAGATACAAACCGCCTGCAGCTCGACCTGGTGAGCCTTCTGGCCTCGGGCAACCCTCCCAATGTTTGTGTGGTGGGCGATGACGACCAGAGCATCTACGGATGGCGCGGAGCCGAAGTGACCAACATTCTGGAGTTCGAAAAGCATTTCCCAAATCCCGAGGTCATCCGTCTCGAGCAAAACTACCGGAGCACGAATCCCATCCTCACCACCGCGAACCGGCTCATCAAAAACAACCCCCGCCGCCGCGTGAAGAACCTCTGGAGCTCGATGGAGGGGGGAGACCCCGTCCACGTCGTTGCCGTGCCGGATGATAAAACCGAGGCCGAGTTCGTCGTCGGCGAGGCCGGAGCCATCCGCACCGCAGGCGGCATTCCCTGGGAGCACTTCGCCGTGATCTACCGCATGAACGCCCAATCGCGCCTTCTCGAGGAAAACCTCCGCCGCATGCGCATCCCCTACCGCCTCGTCGGAGGGAAAAGTTTTTTCGACCGCCGGGAGATCAAGGACGTTCTGGCAACCATCACCTGCCTTATCAATCCGCAGGATGACATCTCACTGCTCCGGATCATCAACACTCCGCCGCGCGGCATCGGGCCGACAAGCGTCGAGATTGCTCTCGAGCACAGCGCCAAGGCCCATCGCAGCCTTTTCGACACTCTCACCGACCCGGCTTTCGAACCCGAGGTCACAAAAAAAACAGCCGCCTCCATTCGCACATTCGCGGAGGATCTGGCCGCCACGCGCATCCACCTCCTCACCCCCGGCGCCGATGCCTTTGCTATCGTCACCCGCTACCTCACGGATACCGGATATTTCGACGACCTTAAACGCTCCTGCAAAACCCCCGAGGAGGCTCTCAACCGTGAATCCGGAGCCAAGGAAATCCTCAACGCCCTCGCCTCCCACCAGTCCAGGAAACGTGGCTCGGTGCAGGATTTCCTCGACGAACTCTCGCTCAACCGCGAGCGCGAAGAAGACAAAAAAGAGGATGCCACCGGTCTCACTCTCATTACCCTCCACGCCGCCAAGGGCCTCGAATTCCCCCACGTTTTCCTCATCGGCGCCGAGGATGGACTCCTCCCTCACGAGCGCTCCAAAACGGAGGGCACTGTCGACGAGGAACGCCGGCTTTTCTACGTCGGCATCACCCGCGCCATGAAATCCCTCACGATCACCCACTGCCGCAATCGCATGAAGTTCGGCTCCGCGATGCACTGCCGGCCAAGCCCGTTCCTCCACGAGATCGAGGGCGAATGCGTTCTCGCCGAAACCTACGAAGAGATCGTGACCCGCCCCATCCCGAAGGAAAACATGGCCGCATCCTTCGCGAGCCTCCGCGCCATGCTGGCGGGCGATTGATTTCAACCCGGGAGCTGCTTTCGTCCAGGCTCGCAGGTCAACTCCTCAGCTTTTTTTCTTAGCAGGAGTCGGCCTCGGCGCGGGAGTTGGCAGAACCTTGATCTGGGACGCCTTGAGGATCTTGATCTGCGTGCGCTTTTTATACTTCTCCAGCTCGCCAGTGACCCGGATCGTTTTTCCCAGATAGTTTTTGAGGGCATCCATTTTCGGGTAGGCCACAGGGAAGACCGCCGCCACAAATCCCGTGGTCTTGCTTTGTGAGAAATCGAGAAAACGAACACCGTCCTTGCTCCCCTTCCCCACGCTTGTGACCACGCCTTCCACAGCAATGGTCTTTCCTGTTTTTTGTGCAAGAGCCTTGTTGTCGAGAGCGGCTAGGACAGGGATCGCGGGCTTTTTCGATGCGTAGGAGTCCGACAGAGAGCAGGTGAAAAGCGTGACAACGGCGCAGGCGAGGAGTTGCGATTGGGAGAGACATCTCATAGCTGGCGAGACTTCAACATCCCCGCCTCTCGCACAAGTCGAAATCTCTCAACCGCCTTTGCGTCGCCAGTTCACGGGCTGTGGACTTTTGATTTCTTCCATTCCCTTTATGCTTCCTCTACTGCGGCTTTTTTGACTATCACAGGTCCCTCCCTTCCCCTCTAAAAAATGAAACGTCCACATCGCGGCTTGGCTCTCGTAGCGACAGCCTTGGCATTTCTGCCAGAGGCGGCACCCGCGCAGGCTCAAAAAAAAGCCGCACAGACACCGGCGCCGGTCGTCTCCGCTGGCCTCACAGCCAACGAGGCGTTCACTCAGGCCCGCACCCTTTACAACGAAAAAAATTATCAGGGAGCGCTGGATGCCTACCTCGGCTTCAAGCAAGACTACGGCACCTCGGAGGACGCAAAGGTCGCGACCTACAATTCCCTCTTCCCCATCGCGATTTGTTTTATTCAGCTCAATCGCTATGCCGAGGCGATCCCCGCGATAAACGAGGCGCTCGCGGCCACCCCTCCGAATCCGCAAACTCAAATGACCCCGGCACAGATCCAGGATCTCACCTTCTGGCTCGGCATGGCCAATATGCAGGAGAAGGAATACGCGACCGCCCGTGAGGCCCTCGAAAAGTTCATCACCCTCTTCCCCGCGGATGCCGAGAAAAACCCTCTCTTCGTCCGCCAAAATCCCTCCGCCGCACGCCTCGGAGAAGCCCGCTCGCTTGTCGGAACATCTTGGATTCTCGACGGGAAATTCCGCGAAGCTGCAGACTACTACGCCCAACTGAAGCCGAAGCTCAGCCCCGACACACGCGGCCGCGCCGTTATTTTTCAACTCTATGCGCTCCTGGAGCTCGGCGACTACGACTCCGCGATGCAAGTGGTCACCGAAGAATACCCGCGCATGGCCGACATCCCCCAGCTCATCTCATTCCAAACCCTCACGCTCAAACTCGGGAACCATTGGCTGGAACAGGGCGAGTTCCGCAAAACCATCATCTGTCTCCAGCGCGTCTGGACGTTCGAACGCCTCGTCAAGCACCAAGAGCAACGCCTCGCCGCCCTCGAAAGCAAACTCCAAGCAGCCCAAGCCACAGCCGGCGGCGATCCCTTCTCAAAAATCCTCTACTCCCGCATCGTCAATGAAGTGAAACGTGAATTGGAAAATTTCCGCAAGGTTCAAAACTTCGACACCGCCCTGCGCTTCCGCCTCGCCATTGCATACCTCCAGATGAAGCGCTACCGCGAGGCGGCCCTCATCATGGAGAACATGATCAATGAACTCCCCGCCAGCCCCCTCACCGAGCAAGCCGCCCTCAATGTCGTCCGGTGCTGGAGTGCTCTCGAGGATTGGCCTCACACGATTTCCTCGGCTCAAAAATTCGTTGAACTCTTCCCGACGTCGAAGCTCGTTCCAGAAGTTCTTTTCATGAAGGCCGAGGCCCTCCAATCCAACCTTCGCAGCGAGGACGCCGCCATCGCCTTCGGCCACATCGCCGAGACATTTCCAGACTCCACAAACGCACCCCGAGCCCGCTTCATGCGCGCATTTGCCCTGCTTCAAGCCGAGAAAAACACCGACAGCGCGAAGGCCTTTGAAGACTTCCTGACACGCCATCCCAAGGACAATCTCGCCGACAGCGCGGCCTATTGGCTTGCCATGACCTATTCCTTCGACAAGCAGTTCGACGCCTGTCGCGAGGCCATGGCCGATTATCTGGCGAAAAATCCCAACGGCCGCCAACGCGGCGCCGCCACATTCCGAATCGCCTACTGCGCCCAGCAGATGGAGCGCTACACCACGGCCATCGACGAACTTCACAGCTACCTCGAGAATTTTCCCGGCGAACCCGAGAACAGCGAAGCCCGCGTGCTTCTCGGCAACGCCTTCATGAACGAGGGCTTCATGCAGGATGGCATCGATGTTTTTAAACAAATCCCCACCACCGATGTGAAGCTCCACGAAGAGGGCGTCTTCCGCACAGCCGAAGCCCTCAAACTCATGGAAGAATACGAGGCTTACCGCGAACTCATGCAAGGCTTCGTGGATCGCTCTCCGAAGTCCTCCCGCGTCGCCGAAGCCATCGGCAACCTCGCCTGGTATCACCGCCAGCAGGAACAGCCCGAAAAGGCCCGCGACATCCACTGGAAAGCCATTCAACTCTACGGCAACGACCCCGCCATCCGCTCGGTTGACGATCTCTTCCCCTCCCTCTCCCGCCTCTACCGCGGCCCACAGGATTCCATGCAATACCTGGCCCTCATCCGGGACATGACCACCGATGCAGAGTCCAAGGGCCAGAAGACCCTCCAAGCCCGCCTCCTCTGCGCCCAAGCCCGGATTTTTCAAAAATCCGATCCCGAGCAATACCGCAGCCTCCTCGTCCAAGCCGCCAATCTCGCCGACGTGCGCACCGACAGCCCCGCACTCCTCGTCGAAATCGCAAACGCCCTCATCGCCTCCGGACGCGAGGCCGCTGGCGAGGCCATGCTCCGTGATGCCCTTCGGTGGAACCCCCGTGCCATGCAAAAAGATCGCATCCTCGCCTCCCTCGGCGACATCGAACTCAAGCGCGGCAATCCCAAACTCGCCCTCGACTACTACACCCGCTTCGAACGCGAAAATCTCGGCTCCGCCATCTTCGGTGCCACCATGCTCTCCAAAGCAAAGCTCCACGCCACGCGAGGCGAAACCAACGAGGCCCGGCGCGTGTTTGAAGCCGTCCTCGCCAACGAGTCCACCAAAGGCGACCTCAAAGCCGAGGCCCTCTACAACATCGGCGAACTCCACATGGCCGAAGGCAACCCGACAAAAGCCATCCCCTACTACCAACGCATCTACGTGATGCACACACGCTGGAAACCTTGGGTCGCCAAAGCCTACGTCCGCAGCGGGGAAGCCTTCGAGAAAATCGCGGATACCACCAGCGCCCGCCGCACCTACAGCGAACTCGTCGATAATTCCGACCTCGAGGAATTCCCCGAATCCGCCACCGCCCGCGCCCGCTTGCAAGCTCTCGGTGGCCCGCTCCCCCACTCCCCCCTCCCAACAGGCACTCCAGCCCAAGACACCCCGCAAGCTGAACCCCCTCCCGCCCAAGGATGAAACGCACCCTCGCCATCCTCCTCGCCACAGCCACCCTCTGCCCCGCACAGGACGTGCTCATCCTTAAAAACGGCGACCGCCGCGCCGGGGATATCGCCTCAGCCGATGAAAACGTCATCCGCCTGCGCGTCTCCCTCAACGCCGACGCCCCCGGGACGCCCCCAGCCCCAAGTTCCGCCATGGCGACAGTGTCCATTCCCCGCTCCGACGTGGTCTCCATCGAGTTCAGGTCCGATCCCGCCCTCGAGGCACGCCTCCGCAACCCATCCACCACCACCATCTACGAACTCGAGGCCCACTGGAAAAAACACGAACCCTGGCTCCCCACGGCCCGTTCCCCCGCAGGCGCCATCGGGTGCTCGTTCGGCAATGCGCTCCTCGCCACAGGGGATTCCGATAAAGCCGATCGCGCCCTCGAACTGTTCACCCTCATCGAGGAGAAATCCTGGAGCAACGAGGACAAGGCCCTCGCCAAACAAGGCCGCCTGCGCGCCATGGTCGCCACCGGCCGCGCCTCCGAAGCCATCGAACAAGCCAAACAACTCGCCGTCGAAACCGAAGACCCCCAGATCCTCATCGAAGCCAACTACATTCTCGCCCAAGCCGCCGACAAGGATCTCCGCGACTTCCTCAAAGAAAATCCCCGCTGGGACATCGACTCCAACGTCATCGACCAACGCCACGAACTCTACAACAAGGTTCTCGAACTCTACCTTTACCCAGCCCTCTTCTTCGGCTCCGACAACGAAAAAGCCGCCCGGGGACTCTGGGGCGCCACCGGCATCTACCAAGCCTCCAACCAAACCCGGCTCGCCCTCGAAACTTCCCGCGATATCGTCACTTTCTACCCGGCCACTCCAGAAGCCGCCCGCGCCCGCGAATACCTCGCCACCCTCACCCCGGACCAACTCGCCCAAGACTCCGAAGCCGAGGCCCGCAAGGAACTCCAAGATGGGATCACCTCCTCGCCCGCCCCTCCCACAGACTCCGCTACTGCCACCAACGAGCCAACATCCGCCACCAAAAAATCAGAGAAGACAAAACCATGAAAAAACCAACCGTAGCCGCCAAAATGTTCACATCCGTTTTCCTCGGACTCATCGCCCTCGCGATGATTCTGCCAGCTCTGGCCCAAGATCCCGCCGCCACACCGCCCGGCGCCAAGCCGCCAAAGGACAAAACCCTCATGGATCTCTTCAACTCCGGCGGCGCCCTCATGTGGCCGCTCCTGGCATGCTCCATCGGCACAGCAGCCGTCGGCGTCTTTTGCTTCCTTCAAATCAGTGGCAAAAAACTCATGCCCAAGTCCCAAGTCGAAGCCATCGGCCAATACATGCAAGCCCGCGATGCCTCCTCGGCCTACGCCCTCTGCCACGCCGAGCCCAACGTCTTCGCAAACACCATGGCCGCCGCCCTCCTCAAGGTCAATTTCGAGCGGGACCTCGCCAACAAACTCTCCATGGAACAAGCCGCAGGTGAGACCCTCGCCAACGAGGAAACCAAACTCAACATCTGGGTGAACTACCTCAACGTCTTCGCTACCATCGGCCCCATGCTGGGCCTTCTCGGCACCGTCACAGGGATGATCGCCTCCTTCGATATGCTCGCCGCAGGAAAATCCGAACCCGCCGATCTCGCAGGTGGCATCGGCGAGGCGATGGTCACCACCGCCGCCGGACTCCTCATCGGCATTCCCGCCATGTTCCTCTACTTCTACTTCCGCAACCTCCTCCAAATGAACTTTGGAGAAATCCAGAAACGCGTCACCTTCATGCTCGACCTCCTCAGCGGCGAAATCAAACTCGCCGGCGCCTCCGCCGAATACGAACAACCCGCCGAATAATCACCGCACCCCGTCCCCAACGGGTTAAGAGTTTTCGAAAACCATGAAAATCGCCAAAAAACAGGAAGACGAAATCGGGTTCCAACTTGCTCCGATGATCGACATGACCTTTCTGCTGCTGATTTTTTTCATGGTCACTACCAAAATTTCCAAGGAACAGGTCAAGGTGGAGATCAAACTCCCCACAGCAACCAACGCCAGCATTCCCAACGACCTCTCCAATCGCGACATCATCAGCATCGATGGAAACGGCGCTTACTACATCGGCCAAAAACCCTCCAACAAAAAGGAACTCACCGCCCACCTCAAAGAACGCTTCAAAGTCACCCCACCCCTCCGTATCTACGTGCGCGCCGACAAAAACACCCCAGGCAAACAAATCAAAGAACTCATGAAAATCGCCAGCGAAGCCGGTGCCGTCAACGTCATCTTCGGCACTTACCAAGACTGATCCAAACCCCACCCCATGCGCCTCCGCCGCAAAGATACCCAGACCGTTGAAATGCAAATGGGCCCCATGATCGACATGGTGTTCCTCCTGCTCGTTTTTTTTATGGTCTCGGCAAAGCCCATCAAACAGGAAAGCGACATCAATATCGGCCTCCCCGGCACCGTCGCACAGGAGGAGGTCGTGGATATTCCCGACGAACAACGCATCCAAATCCAGGCCGGCGGCCAAGTCGTGCTCAACGAGCAACCAATGGACGGTCCCGATAGCCCCGATATGCCGAAGCTTCTCGCCACCCTCAAGCGCTTCAAGGAATCCGCCGCAGCCAATAAAAGCGAAGCCCTCATCACCATTGATGCCGACGACGCGGCAAACCACCAGCGCATCGTCGCCGTGCTCAACGTCTGCGCCCGTGCCGAAATCACAGGCGTCACATTTGCCGACTCAGCCTCCGAAGAAGAATAACCACCATGGCCGCCGTCGAATCCTTTCTCACAGAAGACGCCGCATCTAAAAAGCGCCGCCTCAAGATGCTCGTCTCCATTCTCATCGGTGTTGTCCTCCTCCACGTCGGGGTCGGCGTCATCGCCGGTATTTTCATCGTCGCACGATACATCTTTCCCGCACCGGCCAATTTCGTTGTCAAAAAGGACATCCGACTGCCCGCAAAAAAACGCGAACACAAGATGAACATGGCCGCCCTTGACGCCATCGCCCCCAAACCCACCCTCAGCGACAAAATGCAAAGCACGCGCCCCACCGCCTTCTCCCTCCCCGACGTGCCGGAAATGCCCCTCGACCAGATGCTCCCCCTCGACCCCTCCCAACTCGTCGCCGACCAAGTCGCCTCCCTCTCCAACTCCGAGGCCATGGGCACCGCCTCCGGAGCCGCCGCCGCAGGCAGTGGAGGGTTTGGCGGAAAAGGATTGAGTTTTCTCGGGGTGGAATCGGCTGGCCAACGCATCCTCATGGCCTTCGACGTTTCCTCATCCGTCATATTAAAAGCACAAAAATCCGGAACCCCTTTCTCAAAAATCAAACAGGAAACCTTGGAGCTCGTTAAAAAATTTCCCATCACATCGAGGTTTGGAATCATCCAATTCGTAAGACACTACAAACCCTTTCAAATGGAACTTGTTCCGGCAAGCCAAGGCAATCGTGATGCGGCCAACCTCTGGATCGAAAACGAATGGAATGAAGGCGGGACGATGTCCGCATCAAGCAAAAGTGTTGTTAGCAGCCCTAACGGCTTCGTCGGCGTTCTCCAACTTGCGGCCAAGATGCAACCGGATGTCGTATTCGTTATCACCGACGGCGGCTTTGAATCCTCAATCCATCGCTCCGCGATTCCTTGGAACGAGGTCAGACAAGCTGCGGAAGCTGTTAAAAACACTGATGGAAAACCCGCCAAAATCAACTTCATCACCTTCGAATCCAACTCCGAAGACTTGAAGGAGCTAAGGCGCGTCTCGACAAAGTCCGGCGGAAAAGCCATCGAACTAAAATAGTAGCCACCAGCAGCTGCCGCCCCGCTACTCCTTCTCCAGCCCCGGCTCCACCAACTCGCACATCGCATGGAGTAGGAATTTGTGCGCCTCCTGAATCCGCGCAGTCACCCCCCCCACAACCTGAATTTCAATATCAGCCGCCCCCTTGGTGAATCCCCCACCCTTCCCAAGCAGCACGATCGCCTTCATACCAATACGCTTGGCCTCCTCAATGGCCGAAAGCACATTCCGGGACTTCCCACTCGTCGAGAGGCCGATGAAAACATCCCCGGGCTTTCCAAACGCCCTGACCTGACGCGCAAAGACATCTTGGAACGCATAGTCATTTCCAATCGCCGTCAGCAACCCGCCATCCGAACTCAGCGCAATGGCCGGATACGGCCTGCGGTCGGCCTGGAAGCGGCAAGTGAATTCCGTGGCGATATGGCCGCTGTCCGCAGCGCTCCCGCCATTTCCGCAAATGAGCAACTTCCCACCCGACTTGAGGCACGCCAACACAAGATCCGCCGCCTCCTTCACTTTAGGCTCCAACGAACGCAGCGACTGGAAAGTCTCCAGCGCACCATCCAGCGATTGAATGTAAGAACTCATCGCACGGGCACAACAGACTCCCCCGACAGCACAGGATTGCTCTCCAGCAACCCGCGAAGCACTGGCCAACCCGACGCATCCATGCTGGTAAACAAATTCAAATACACAAACACCGCCGAAGCCGGATAGCTGCCGACCAGACTCCCAAACGCCTTGGCCACCCTCTCCCCATCAGGCTCCACAGGCAAATCGTCGATCAGCCCCTTGCCATTGTGCGGAATCGCCAGCGCATCCAAAAATTCACACACCATCTTCTCATTGCACCCAAGCGTCCACACCTGCAGAAGCTCAAGAGCGAGATCCGCATTCCCCGGGCGCGCCAGAGACTCCTTGATCCACAGGTTTTTTTCATCGCGCGGTTTCCGCTCCACGTAAACCGGCCGCAACTTCCTCCGAGTCGCCAGCATCGCGGCGCAACTCTTGTAAGCCGGACGGTCGTTCTCCGCAAACCAGTTCAAAACCTCGCCGGACTGCTCCGCACTCAATCGCCCGAAAATCTCTGTAGCTGTCATGTGTGCGTGCATTTATTCAAGTCCCGCAACCCACAAGTCAAGCCCGTCAAAACGGAGGATTGCCCTTTTCATTGCCCGCCGACCCCGGAACAGGCACAAAGGGGCGATGTCATTTCAAAATCTCGGGCTCTCAGAGCCTATCTTACACGGGGCGCAACGCATGGGTTACTCAGAGGCCACACCCATCCAACTCCGCGCAATTCCCGTAATCCTCGAAGGCCGCGATCTCGTCGCATCGGCACAAACCGGCACCGGAAAAACCGCCGCATTCGCCCTCCCCGTTCTTTCAAAACTCGACCACCCCGAACCACGCATCCGCTGCCTCGTCCTCGAGCCCACACGCGAACTCGCCATGCAGGTGGAGACAGCTTTCCGCGACTACATGCGCTTCATGCACACCGAAGTCTCCCTCATCCACGGCGGAGTGGGCTACGGCAAACAACGCGACGACCTCAAACGCCACTGCGACGTCATCGTCGCCACTCCAGGCCGCCTTCTCGACCACATGCAGCAAGGCCTCGTCGACCTCAGCTCGCTCCAATTCCTCATCCTCGACGAAGTCGATCGCATGCTTGACATGGGCTTCCTTCCCGACGTGCGCCGCATCGTCGATCAGTGCCCAAAGGAAAGACAAACCCTGCTTTTCTCCGCCACCATTCCCGAGGAAATCCAACGCCTCTCCGCATGGTGCCTGAAAAACCCCGAACGCATCGAGATCGGTGCCCGACGCTCCCCGGCCGAGACCGTCTCCCACGCCCTTTACCCCGTCGCCGTTGATCAGAAATTCGACCTCCTCCTCACCCTCCTCGAACGCACAAATTTCGACAGCGTCCTCATTTTCAGCCGCACCAAGGACGGAGCCGACCGCATCTCCCGCCAACTCAAAAAGAGCAACCACTCCGTCGCCACACTCCACTCCAACCGCACCCAGACCGAACGCGTCGATGCCCTCGAAGGCTTCAAAGCCGGACGCTACGAAGTCATGGTCGCCACCGACATCGCCGCACGCGGCATCGATGTCGCAGGTGTCAGCCACGTCATCAACTACGACGTCCCCCAACACCCCGAAGACTACGTCCACCGCATTGGCCGAACAGGCCGCGCCCAATCCGTCGGCGAAGCCTTCACCATCATGACCGCCGAGGAACTCCCGCACATCCTCGACATCGAACGCTTCATCGGTCAAAGCGTCCCACGCCTCAAAATCGACAATTTCAACTACATCTACACCGCCCTCTTCAACGAGGAAAACGTGATGTCCTCCCTCAAAGGAGCCAAAGGCGTCCGCACCCACAAAGGCATGCGCTTCGGAGCCAAAAAAAAGCGCCGCTAACTCCCGCCGCCAAATCCGGCAACTTCTCGCAGAGAACGATCTCCCTGCCGCGCTGCGGAAAAAATGATCCTCACCGCCAAAGCCGCACAGGCGTTTTTCAATGAGGAACCAGGCTTCAAAAAAATCCCCGATGCGTCGTCGTCAACGGCTTCACAGGCTCCTCAATCTGGCACGCACACTTCGCCTTCCCACCCACCTCGCAGCAATACTGGCAGGCCGGATTCGATGATTTCGCCAGACGATGGACTCCCATCCTCGAGGCCTTCGACAAGGAAAACGTCGACTTCGCCCTCGAGGTCCACCCAACCGAAATCGCCTTCAATTCCGCCTTAAAAAAGAACAGAAAAACCAAATGAACACACCTGCATCCCAACGAAAAATCCGAATGGGCATGGTCGGCGGCGGCCGCGGCGCATTCATCGGCGCCGTGCACCGCATCGCCGCAGCCATGGACGGCCGCATCGAACTCGTCTGCGGAGCCTTCAGCAGCGACCCACAGCGATCCCGCGACTCCGGAGCCGACCTCTTCCTCCCCCCCTCCCGCTGCTACGGCACCTTCGAAGAAATGATGTCATCCGAAGCCGCCCTGCCACTCCACGAGCGCATGGACTTCGTCTCCATCACCACCCCGAACCACATCCACTTCCCCGCCGCCAAATGTGCTTTGGAGCATGGCTTCCCCGTCGTTTCCGACAAGCCTGCCACACTCGACCTCGCCGAAGCCCTGGAACTCCGGGATATCGTCCGACGCACCGGCCTCCTCTACGCCCTCACCCACAACTACACCGGCTATCCGCTCGTCAAGGAAGCCCGCCAAATAATCCTCGAAAACCGACTCGGAAAAATCCGCAAAGTCGTGGTCGAATACCCCCAAGGCTGGCTCGCCACACGCATCGAAGAATCAGGTCAAAAACAAGCCTCTTGGCGCACCGACCCGGCCCGCTCCGGACCCGCCGGCTGCGTCGGCGACATCGGCACCCACGCCGAAAACCTCGCCGAATACATCACCGGCCTCCGCATCAAGGAGCTCGCCGCCGACCTCACCACCTTTGTCGAAGGCCGACTCCTCGATGACGATGCCAATATGCTCCTGCGCTTCGAAGGCGGCGCCAAGGGCATCCTCCACGCCTCCCAGATCTCCGTGGGCGAGGAAAACAACCTCAACATCCGCGTCCATGGCGAAAAAGGCAGCCTCGAGTGGCACCAGCGCGAGCCAAATACCCTCGTCCTCAGATGGCCCGACCACTTCATCGGCGAGCCAACCACGCCCCTCCTCAAAGGCCCCGACATCCCCATCGAAGTCCTCCGAGCCTCCATGGGCCACCTCGGCAAAGCCGCCGCCGCAGCCACCCGCACCCCGCCCGGACACCCCGAAGGCTACCTCGAAGCCTTCGCCAACATCTACCGCAATTTCGCCAACCATCTCGCCGCCGTTCTGGACAATCAACCGCCAGACCCGCTCACGATGGACTACCCAAACATCGAAGACGCCGTGCGCGGCATGGCCTTCATCGAAGCCGCCGTCGCGAGCTCCAAAGCCAACGCCGCCTGGACCACGCTCGACCTCCCGCACGAGCAAAAAGCTCCCAAGCCCCCCCTTAATTGAGTTTGCAAAAACCCACTCCCGCCAGCTAGGGTCACGGTCGACTCGCGCGATTAGCTCAGCGGTAGAGCGCTTGCTTCACACCCCGATCTGACCCGTTTTCCCACTTTTTCCCGAATTTTCTAAAGTCCGCGGAAGCCCATAAACACTCGCTCTCCGGCCTTTTTAATTTTCCCGACCTTTCCCAGATTTGCCGATATTTAGGGGGTAAGGTTACAAAATCGGGTGACAAGGGTAGAGCGCTTGCTTTTTTCGGCTCTTCTACGCAAAAAAAATTGCTTCGTCGGCAAGCGCTCTACCTCTTTCGCCGCTTCCACGCATCGGTCGTGACCGCGCGCATCGTCGCTCTCGCAGCCTCCCGCCCCGCGAAGTGAACGTGCTCGTTGCCGACGGCGTCGCGAAGCTCGCAACAGCATTTGCTCAGTGACGAGCGTGTGACCCCTGCGGCTGTGGCGACTGTGGCTAGAGTTGGCTGCTCGCAACCGCCAATCTGGATAGCTCGGCACACGGCAAAAACTCGCTGCGAGATGGTGAGTGGTCTTTCGAAAATCTGCTCAGGCCCCATGCCGCGAACAACAAACTCCATTACCCTGCGCATCGCGGCGGCTAGGTCGCTGACGATGGTGACGCTTTCGCCTTCGTCGTCGCTGTCGTCGTGGATGGTGAAATCCCGTGTCGCTTCGTGCTGAAGTGGGTGAACCGATCCGTTTTTCAGGAAGACCGGCAGGCCATCATAATCCCGAAGCTCGCTTCCGCCGCGCGCGTGCTTGCTGTGGTCATCGCTCGGTGGTTGGTCGAGACCGGCAGCCATCGCAGTGGCGCGGTCTTGAGGCGATAGTGTTTGGATCCAATCCGCGTAAACTTGTTCAACGTCCGCCATACCTTGGCGGCGCTATCAACCCCTGCGGCGATTTGATTGACGGTGGGTCGGGTTGGGAGTGGAAGTAAACCCTCGACACAATGTCGATTCACCCAACCCACCGTCGAAATCTTCGTCAGGCCCTGTTCCGAATGCAGGCCCCCTTTGCTCAAAATGCCGCCACGCTGCGTCTTTGTCGCGGCGAGGGTCATTGTATTGCTCGGTGATTAAAAACGTATCCACGGCGCTCCTAGCGTGATGTTTTGGCGGCCCGCTTCGGGTTTGGTGCTCGCAAGGTCGAAATCTCGTTCTTGAGGCTCGAAATCTCGGTGCTCAGGCCAACGATCATGGCGAGAAGGTCGTCAGGGTCGTCGCTCGGTCGGAGTGTTGATTTAAACTGCGCGACAGCGTCCCGAAAATTCTTGGCGGCTTGTCGCTCGGCTTGGCGCTCACCCCTGATCTTTGCGGCAGTCGCTGCGCGAACTGCGGCGGTCTCCGGCTCCGCTTTGGCGGCACACTGGCTTTGCCATTGCCAGAATCTCAAAAAGTAATCCGCGATGATTGGCTCAATTTCCGCTTCGATGGCGAGCCTTCTGAGGTTAGCTCCGGTGGCGGACAATGTGCCGCGCACGCCTTCGACGTTAACGACGCAATCAACCTGATTCTTGCCCTTCTTTTTCTTTCGGCTGTCGAATGGCGTTGCGTCCGGTGGTCCGTAGCTTCTGAGCGGAATCCAAACGCCATCACTCTCAGCCTCCGGCGCTGTGATCTGGATGATGAATCCCTGAGTCGCGATCTCGATTGGCGATGATCCTGGCGCGAGTCCCTGAAGTCCGATTTTGAGCGGCGAGATCATTTTTTCGCTTTGCTGATTTTTCGGTCGATCTCGCCTAGGTCGGCTTCCATTTTCAAAATCTCCGCGCGACTCATCTCCGCGTAGTCCGGCAGCATCTCTAGGATCAATCGCGCCTCCAGAATGCCTTGGACCGCGTGCGGTAGGTGCTCTTGGAACCGAGCATCCATTCGTGCATGGAACCGGCTTCGCATCTGGTCCCGCTCGGCTTTTGGAGATGTTCTTTTGCGGTAGTCGATGATGAGAGCCTCAATGCCTGCGAGTGCGTCGCGTTCACGCTCAATGGCCTTTAGGACGCCTGCCTTTTGCTGGATCAAAGTCTCGAGTTCAGCCTCACGCTGCCGCGCTTTTTGCAATGCGAGTTCGGCGCTGGCTCGCTCTCCACGGATTGCTGCGAGTGCGGATTCGATGACGCCGGTGATGCCAGTCGACCGGCGCTCGTTGGTTATCATGTCGGCCTGCCGTAGAATCTCGCTCTCCTCCGGCGTCAAAATGTGCGGCGCTTCCTCCACTGGTGCGGATGCACGAATGGCGGCGGCTCGTTCCATAATCTCCGAGCGGCTCATGGTGTCGGTGGTGGTGCTCATGATACGAAAACTCCTCCCTTGTTTGTGATCGTCCCACCGCCGCGAGTCTCGCGGACGTGCCGCTCGATGTTGGCAAGCGCGGCCTGATCGACTTTGAAACCGTTTTCGACGCGGAGCGCGTAGCGGCCAAGCAAGTATGAAGCGGCTTCCAAGCCAATGCCAAAGCGGTCTGCGAGTCGCTGCGGAGTGTAGATATCGGACTCGGCGGCAGCTTCGTCGCGGATGGCGGCGAGCGCGGAGGATGTCATCTCCGCACGTCGAGTTGGATCGGATGTCACCAGCGCGATCTTCGCTCGAAGTTTGGTGAGGAGTTCTCCACGGTATTTTTCGACGCTGCTGGTCGAGAGGGTGTAGATTTTGCGAGCGCCGATGTTCGCAGTTTTCGCAGGTATCTTTCCGCTAGAAATGGCTCCCAGCGCCGCTGCGCGGGTCACACCGAGTCTCGCCGACAGGGAAGTCAATGAGTGTTGCTCGGTCATCGTGCTCCCCCTGTAGTCGCCTTGCGGATGGCGGAGTCGAGGAGCGCGATCTCGCCCAAGTCGAGGATGTTTCCGGCGTTCGGCGTGGTCAGTGCGAAGCGGTGAATTTTCTTGAGAGGCTTACGTTTTGGCTTGGGAAGCGTTTTCGTTTTCATTTCGATTCGGGAAAACTGTCAACTCACTCGACCGAGTTCGGAGAGAGTCTCGTCGGTGATTAGCGTGAATTCGGCTTTGATCGTCGCGGCGATTGCTGCGGCCATCCGATCCTGGCGACAGCGGCGCATCATCGTTGATGCCGCCTCTAGCCAAGCGCCGCTGTGGATGTCTCCTAAGATTGTGGCGACTCGCACAAAGTCGGTCTCTCCGGCGAGACGCTCGACCGCTGCGTCGCTGCGTGTTTTTAGGCCAATTAGGCTCAGCGTCAGGAAGAGCCTGATGCTGGCGATTGCTTCGGTGACTTCCAGAAACTCGGCATTGCTGCTCTCGCGCTCGATGCGAAGCGCAAGCAACTGGCATTCGAGATCAAGTTTTCTGCCGCGCTTGGCGGCGAGTGTGGCGGTGTCGCTCGCGGCCGGAGCGGTCTTTGCTCGGTCTTTGATCCAAGCCTGAGCGGCTTCGGCGGAATCGGTAGGCATCCCGCTCTTGTGGAGCTTGTGCGCTGTCGCGACGGAGACTTTTAAGGCGGAGGCAATTTGTCGGAAGGTCATGTTCGGAGAAAACTGTCAAAGTCGCGAACGGCCAAAAATCTGAATTTCTAATTTTCTGGCATCGAATCTGCTTTCCAGCAAATCGCGTGCCGATGCCTCTCACCCAGTGGTCTCGATTGGCATCGCATCTGCTCCCCAGCATATCGCGTGCCATTGCCGGCATTTTTCGAAGATTTCACCGCTTGAAAGAACACGCGCCTTTAGTGCGGATGCTTGCTTGTTCTGAATGCTCCCGTCTGATGAGGGTTGAGGCAAATTTTTGCCTAAAGGCTCCCTGTGCCACGCCCCACGCCTCCTCCGGGAGTTTGTGGATCGCGGCAAGGTGTTTGGCCTTGTCTAATAACCCTTCACTTGAGTGAAGGGTTTCTGCTACCGCCGCAGCGTTTCGGTAGTCGGTCAGCAAGCCAGCGTGCCTGCCAATTCTTTCCGCATACTCACTCAAGCCGCCCTTCTGCCCTCGTCCGCCTTTGGCTTTGGCGACATACTGCAGCGCGTGGCTGTCGTATCTATCGGACAAAGATTTGTCCGATAGAAACCCGTGTTGAAATCTCCAAAGCCGCTGGCGTCTCAACCGGCCAAGTCGGCATGGCCGAGCCAAGCCGTTCACCGTTCGCCCTAAAAATGAGACTGGGTCTCATTAGAGAGGAACGTGAGTGCGCTTACCCATGCTCCGGCTAATCGCCCAGAAGGTATCCAAGTTTTTGCAAAAAGTTCCTGAGTTCAACTTGTTATATTTACTTAAATATTTTTTTATTATCTTTAGGGTGGAGGGGTGTATCTCATTTCTCACTTCTCAAAACTTTTTCTTTCAAACTAAAACTCTCTAAAGCTTTGTTTCGTGCTCCACCCTTCCACCCCGCGACTCATGAGAGAGACCTGATTGTCCAATGAGTAATCCCTCGGACGATTCGATCCTCAACACTAATTCTCCCCGCTGAGCGCAATCTGCCAAGGTAAGTCCCGCAGGCTGTGTTGTGCTTAATGAGCCGCCGAGTTGCGTTCTGCGTGCTGTCCTGCGCAAGCAAAGCGATCTCGATGTCATTAGCCGTCCCGTCCCACTTGCCATGATGCTCGATGGCTGTGGTGATTATTTCGCATTGCACCAGAAGCTCGCGCAAGGCCTCCTCTGGCGAGATATTCCGTAGGATGTCAAGGACGGCAGGATTCTGCCATGCAGCCACGCCAGTGCGCGAATCACGCAATCGCTCTGGGTGGTCGGTATTGTCCAGTGAGTAGAGGAATGCTGGTAGCTCGATGACGATCTGACGCATGATTGCGTCGCGGTCACTCAATCCGCTCAAGCCTGCCTGCTGGCACAAGAACAGGCTCAATTTGTCGGTCATACTGTCGTCGATTGTCGGAAGCACCTCTAGGTGTTCCGGCTCATTGTTAACGGCCACACCTACGGCATGAACCGGTCGCATCGTGATGCTGTCTCGATTCTTCCCCTCAAACTCTACGGCGGTGGCGAAGAGATGCTTTTTTATACCCTGAGCGAAGGCGGTGCGGGTGCGATAGTCTCTGGCTGCGATCTCGTCATCAACGAGCAGTAGCTCTGCTCCAAGGGTTGAAGCGTTGAAATTTGTTGCTCCTGTCAATGCTCGGAGAGCAGGTGCTGACCTGCCGCCGATGGCAAGGCGCGCAATCTCAAAGAAGAGCGTCTTGCCACACTTGCGAGCACCTACAAGAACCGCAGCGGGAAGCGGCCTGCGCTGTTGGTTTACGACATTGCGCCTTGCCTGGCGAAGCCATGCGAGAGCAGCCTCGGCTTGCTCGATTTCGCCAAAGAGTTCGAAAATAAAATTCTCAATAAATGGACAGTCTCCCGCGACGCCAGTGATTATTTTGGGAGACTCGGTCACTAGATATTTTTTACCAGAATCGGGTGATGTGTAGACACCAACCTTATGGCCAGCAACTGGTCCAATATGCGCGACATAGTTGAGAGTGCGGATTTGGCACAGCGTGCTGTTGAGCGTTTCCCTTTCATGTCCATTTTGAATAAGGTGCTGTTTGACTTGCGCCTCCGAAGTGAGAGGGATGAATGTTTCTTTATGACGCATGGCGTAGCCTTGGCGACCGGCGTAGTAAATTGCCGGAAGCGTGGCCTCACTCACGGACCAATCTTTTGCAAGTTGAGGAGTCTGGATCATTGAAGAACCTCCGGATTGTAAAAGAGAATAGATTGCCTTTTCCCAGCGGCGCGAAGGCCATCCGGCATCCTGACAAACTGCGATCTCGTCCATGTCGCGGGGTCTGCTCCTAGAGCGACTGCGGACTCCATGAACCTGCGCAAGGCGTGCTCGTCCTGACCTGCGCAGCAAAACCATGCGTGGACGGATTTCCCTCCACTATGAACGGCTAGCGCAAGCGGTGCGCTACGTGCTAGGTGAAGGATTACTGCGGCCTGATCATCAACACTCCCGCAATCTTGCTCGATGACCAAGAATCGTCGCTGGCCAGTATTCGACAGCGAGTGTTCGCTCGGTTGTCCTGCCTTGGTGGTCCCAACGACTGACGACATCGGACTCGGCACTATGAACGATAGTTCGGCACAGATCCCCTTCCAGAAGGATCGCGGCCGTGTGTGAAACCTGTGTGCTGACCAACCGCAACAAAGGAGCGGGTCGTTCGGGAAAAGCTTGTCGATGACGGCCTCGGTGTGGGGACGATCATCATCAAAACGAATCGGTGATGCCTCCCACAATGTCGCAAGGTTCCCCTCGTTACTGATGACAGCCTCACGCTGCTCAGAATTCATCGCTGGCCAACGTGATATTTTTAATGCTGGCGAAGGAGCCTTCGAAGGCTTCGACATGGTTTGCGATGCGTAGGCGAGCGCCACAGCTGTATCAATTTCGTTTGGGGGGTTCTGTGGCCTAGTGATCATCTGCTGTAGAGTGAAGACGGCCTGTGCGGGTTCGATGTTTGCGAACCGGCATTGCCAAGCGGCCTCAAGACACCAGCGATGGACACCGTTACCGGCTTCGGGACATTGCGGGATCGGTTTTGACGAACGCGCCAAAGAGAGAAAAGTTTTCATAAGTAGAAAAAACCGCCGGCCTTTCTAAGGGGTCGGCGGTTTTCGTTAGATGGCTCCCTCCAGTAAAAATCGCTCGATCTCGCTGACCGCATAGAGCGGACGGCGAGTGGCGCGGTTCGGGTGTAGGAGACCGCGCTTCGTCAGCCTCCAGAGCGTGGTTTCCTTGATGCCCAAGGCGGCGGCGGTTTCGGCGGCGGTGTATGCGAGCCTTGTGACGGGTTCGGCGGTGGTGAGCGCCAGACGCATGATGCTCTGGACTGTTGCTGGTGTTGGCGTGGTGCTTTTCATCGCCTTCTTAAATATGCACAAACTTTCCCGATCCAAGTGATCGGGGTGGACAGTTGGGACCCTTCAACTGTCCGAGTTTTCTACTTGACCGCGATTTTTCCGAGCATCGGTAAATTCAATCTGCGCCATTGCTGGCGGAGCGCATCAGGTCGGATTTTGTATTCCGTTCGGCCCATCGCTTCGGCGGCTTCATCCAGCGGCAGGACGCCTTTTTTCCGACATCGTGCGAGAAATGCAGCGCTTGAGAAATGATCATAGAGAAGCCAGCAAGCGACGCGCTGGTGCAGCATTTCGGCATCCTTGCCGGTCACGATGCGATGTCGGTCCTTTTCACGCTTCGCGTATGCCTCGCCTAACACGACACCGGCTTGAATGATTTTAAGCGATAGACTGCTCTTGATCTCGATCGTTCTCGGGAGTGCTGCTGACCCCTTGAATGCGAAGAGGCCCGGCCTCCGGTTTGTCGTCATGTCGAATAGATTGAATGCCGGAGCATTGGTGACGGCGAGTCCCGCAACCTTGATAAGCACGCCTTTGGCAAGCCATGTGTCGTATTCAATTGTCGAGTCGGCGCGATGGAAAATGATCGTCTCACCTTTATGCGTTTTCCCTTTCCTAGTGGCTGTCCTTCGCTTGATAGGCGTGACATCACCCTGCTCCGGCGTCTCGTCCTCGATGGTGATTTTCTGGACGACGACGGCGCGGAGTTGGTCTGGTGGGAAAAGATATTTCACGCCGTCGCCTCCTTCTTGAATTCGACGATGTTTTCTCCGGTCGGCTTTGGTGCGAGGAGCGCGGCCATTTTCTGCGAGTGATCCATCGTCAATTCGCCTTGATAGGTCTTGAGGACCAGATTCCCGCCGTCTCTGTGACCTTGCCACTTGCCGACTGTGGGAGCGTCGATTCCCACTCGCAGAGCCGTGGTGATGAAAAACCGGCGCAATGATCGCGGAGTGAAATGCGGCAGGTTGAGTCTCTGGCAAGACCCCTCCATCGCCTTGCGAAAGTTATATTGCGGCATGAGACGCACATTGGGATCGGCCGCCATGTTGGCGAGGCGGCGGACGATGATTTCCCGCGCCAGCGGATAAATTGGAATATCGAAGGACGAGGTTGTCTTACGTCGAAAGAGTTTAATTCTGCCAGCGTCGAGGTCGATGTGCTGGCGCTGAATGTTCCAGAGTTCGGCCTGACCGAGACCGAGCCGTCCGGCAAGCTCGACGGCATCGGCGGAATCATTGCATCCGTGTCCGTTTTCCTTCTGGCTCCGGATGTCGGCGACGATGGCGGAAAATTGCTCCTCGGTCGGCGCGAGTTTTATTGTCCGAGGGATTTTGCGATAGGTGATTTTCTCCATCGGATTGTCGGCAATCACGCCGGCATCCACCGCCGACTCAAAGAATCGGCGGACAGCGGTGATGGTGTGGTTGATCGTGGAGGCGGAGAGGTTCTCGTATTGGTTGAGCCATGTCCGAATGTGGGTGGCGTTGATTTTTCTAATCTCCTGCGGGAAGTCCTTCGGCCACTCCTCGCAGAGTCGTCGAATCGCCAGCTTGTCGATTGTTTGAGTGGATGCCGCGCCGGTCAGGGTTTTCTCATGGATGGGTCGGTGTTCGGCGAGGGTGCGCCGTGCGATCTCGGGATTGACCTTGTCGAGGTCGGATTTGAATTTCGCCAGCTTGCGCCGCGCTAGCGCGGCATCGGTGGTCTCAAGTGATTGGCGGATTTGCTTGCCTCCGTGCTTCACCAGGGCATAGTAGGTCTCTCCTTTGTATCGATAGAGACATGGTCCAACATTCACCCAATCCGATTGCTTCTCCTGTGGTTTCTCTGGCTTGCTCATGCCTTAAAACTATAGGGTTACAAAATCAGGTTACAAGTGGAAAAAACGACTCTAGCCTCCTTTTACAAAGCACTAGTAAATAACAATTTGCGCGATTAGCTCAGTGGTAGAGCGCTTGCTTCACACGCAAGAAGTCGCAGGTTCAAACCCTGCATCGCGCACCATCTTCCCCTTCTTTTTCAGTGTCTCGCCGGGACTTCACCCAACCCCCACCCTCTCCAATGCTCGCGGCTGCACTTGAAGACTTCGGCCAAAAGATCGACGGGGCGCGCAAGGATGGCCGCCACACTCTGCGCGATGCTCTTCGGGTGGATCTGCCCGCTGATCCCCGCGAGATCACGCTCTCCGAGCATTTGCCGGCGCCCGATGCCAAGGCGCTTCTTGATGCGGATATGGAGCCGCGGCGCGTGGCGGCGCTTTGCGCTCTTCGGGATTTCATTCCGAAAAAGCCGGTCGGCGATCCGGAGCTGATGGAGTGGGGGCGCACAGTTGCTGCGGTGCGCGCGCTCACCGCCCGGTTGCTCGACGCGGAGTCGCCGTTGCCAATTGAGGAATTCAACAAGGCGGTTTCGGTGCTCCCGAGGTTGCGCGAAGCGGTCGAACGTTACGACTCGCTGGGATACCCAGCGTATTTGAAAGCCAAGCGAAGGCAAAAGGGCGGACCTCATTTTAAAATCTTTCAAGACACCGGGAGCGGGGAGTTTTTCGTGGGAAGAAATTCGAGCCAAGGCGTCGTCCGCCTCCAGAGCGGCTTCCAGAGCCTCAAGGCAGCCCACGACTGGCTCGCCGGAAACACCATGGAACTCGTTCTTCGATGGAAATCCCTCCGCCGCGAGCAAAGCGCGGAAGCCAACGAACCGCGCACCGGCCCCGCCCGCCGAGAGGGCGATGTGAGACCGGAGATGTTTACTGGGGCGTTTGGATTCCGCGGCGTGCAGTTTGGAAAGTCCGTGCAGGAGACCCGCCGCCAACTCGACCTCAACAACTCCTTCGACGCCTTCATGGACCTTTCGGAAGCGCTCGGCATT
>Ga0247844_1001860_pt1 | contig 36532 bp, 13 predicted proteins | sample LaCtaG_FD_192421 | JGI IMG/M metagenome (GOLD analysis project Ga0247844, IMG submission 192421) | Freshwater microbial communities from meromictic Lake La Cruz, Castile-La Mancha, Spain - LaCruzMarch201714.5m_1 | ecosystem: Environmental > Aquatic > Freshwater > Lake | place: Spain: Castile-La... | reverse complement strand
CCCAGTCCCAGCAGCGCGACTGCCTTGTCCTTGAACTCTTGAGTGTATCGTTGGTAGATCTTCTGGCTCATGTGTATGTGTTGGATTCCGGTTACTGCTGGTCCAGGAAACTCGCACACCTCAGTACATGCCACGGTTCCCCCTGCAATGCTGCCTCCTTGGCTATGCGAGATCACCCCTCTTGGTATAGTCTGATAAAAATTTGGACCACCCGGCTGGATTGAAACCGAATTGTTCGCCGCATAGATTAACGACTGGACAGTTTCCGCTCCTGATGCGCTCAGCGCAGTCAGGAGGCTCAAAAAAAGAAGAAACGTTTTGTTCATATAATTTTGACGTAACGTTCTTAGTTCGTGTGATCTTTTCACGAATGATCCTCCTGCAACGCCCGCACCTGCACCTCGCTGACTTGCAGTGACTTGATCGCTCGCAGTGCGGCATCGGCACCACGGAGTGTGGTCATGATGGGGATGCGGTTCTGCATGGCGGCGGTGCGCATTTTGACTTCGTCTTCGCGGGGGTTTTTGCCGCTGGGGGGTGTTGATGACGAGGGCCATGTCCTTGTTTTTCCGATCACTCTGCGATGACAGGTTCTAGAACCTTGCGAACACGCACGAGGCACCCTTTAAACTGCTGCTGATACTCTCGTATCTTCTCCACAAAAACGCTTGGATCATGGTTGCATTCGGCAGACATCTTGTGGCGGATATCGCGCAGCCATTCTAGGCCGTCATCGTGATGAGCTGGAGTTGGTGTGTTCATGGCAGTTGTTCAAGATATTCCAACGGGGTGATCAGGCGTGGCGTTTCATGTCCGAGCCTGCCGTTGATCATGCGGATGTGGTCGGTTTTGTTGGCGTTGGCGATGTGGCGGCAACCGCACGGAAAGTAGAACGGACTTAGAAAGCCAGCACGGGATCGGCTTCCTCCTGCGGCGGTCTGGCAGCGGCGGTAAGCCCCTGGATGGGTTCATCCTCAGGCTCGGCCACAATATGGTGCCCCTCCTCGGCGGCGACCTCGGCCTCCAGGCGCAGTTCCTCGGCCTTGGCGGGCCGGGTGTCCTCCGCTGTCATGCGCACGCCGACGGGCTTGCTGATGCCGAACTCCTGCATGGTGACGCCGTAGATGACATCGGCGCGGCCCATGGTGCGCTTGTTGTGGGTGACGATGATGAACTGGGAGTTATCAATGAAGTTGTCCAGCATCTTGAGGAAGCGGGAGATGTTCGACTCGTCGAGCGGGGCGTCCAGCTCATCGAGCACGCAGAAGGGGCTGGGCTTGACCTGGTAGATGGAGAATAGCAGCGCCACGGCCGTCATGCTGCGCTCGCCACCGGAGAGCAGGGAGATGGTTTGCAGCTTCTTGCCCGGCGGCTTGGCGATGATCTCGATGCCGGACTCCAGCGGGTCGCTCTCATCAACAAGCATGAGGTCGGCCTTCGCTGTGGGGCCGAAGAGCTCGCGGAAGTTGTTGTGGAAGAAGTTCCGCACGAGCTGGAAGGTCTCGGAGAACATCGTCTTGGTGGTCTCGTTGATCTTGGCGATGACCTGGAGCAGCTCCTCCTTCGATTTCACGAGGTCGCTGTGCTGGGTGTCGAGGAAGTTGTAGCGCTCCTCTAGCTCCTCAAACTCCTGGATGGCCTCCAGGTTCACGGGGCCGATGCCTTCGAGGCGCTGGCGCAGCTCACCGACGACTTCGCTGACGAATTCCCAGTCCGGCTGACCTTCCTCGCCGGGAATCTCGATGACGTCGGCGTCCACGGTTTCGTCTGCAACGGCTTCCGGTGCGGCGGGTTCCTGGGGCTGTTGGGCTTCATCCACCGGCGTCTCCGCTTCGTTCGCGGACATCGTCGCCTTGCGCTTCTCCGTGCGGCTGCGTGAGGTCTTCTGCTCAGAGATGCTGAGCATGAGCGCGTGGTAGTCCGGCTCAAAGGCGGAGATGTGGAAGCTGTAGCGCTCCTGCACCTGGTTGATGAGATTTTCCAAACGCAGGTCCACACGGGTGAGCTGGACTTCGATGCGGTTGCGGGACTCGTTCAAACCGCCGACCTGCTGGCGAAGCTGGACGAGCTGGTTTTCAAGGGCGGTGACTTTTTCAAAGGCGGCGGCGCGCTCCTCGGTGCGGCTCTGCAGGTGCTCCTCGATGGCTGCAACGGCCCCGCGCTGGCTTTCCACCTGCTCGGCGAAGCGGGCGTTCTCGGCCATGCTTTGCTCGATGCGGCTGCGCCACGTGTTGATCTCCAGATCGAAGCGCTGGATCGCGGCCTGAAGCTCATGCAGGCGCGTGGCCATCGGTGCCTTCTGGCGTTCGATGGCATGAAGCGCGCTCTGCTCCAGGGCGAGCGCGGTGCGCAGTTCGTTCAGGCGCTCGCTGGACTCCAGCTCGCGGCGCAGGAATGCCTCCATCTCCACTTCGAGTTCGCCTTCATGAATGCGCGCGCCTTCGAGCTGCTCCTGGGCCAATGCCGACTGCTCGCGCTGCCAGGCAATCTGCGCCTCTGCCGCCTGGATGCGGCTGCTGATCTGGCTCTGATCCCACTCCACGCTTTCCAGTTTCGTTGTGGCCTGCTGGAGGGCGCGCTGGACGACGGAGACGCTGCCCTGCAACTGCGAGAAACCTTCCCGCGCACGCTGGCTCTGCTCGCGCAGGGTCACTTCCTCGCGCTGCATTTCCTCCAGCCTGGCGCGCAGTTGGTCGGCGGCTTCTTCCTTCTCAAGTAGCTGATACTCAAAGCCCTCAAGCTCCGCGCGCAGGGTGCGCACCTCGGCCTCGCGACGCAGCATGGAGGCAGCTTCTTCCTTGGTTGCGCCGCCGTGGATGACGCCATCAGCGGCGATGAACTCGCCCTTCAGCGTAGCAATAGCCACATCTCCGAGCTGGCGCTTCAGGCGCAGGGCGGTGTGCAGGTCTTCGACGATGAGGACGTTGTTCAAAAGCCTGTCGGTCAGCTCCTGCACGCCTGGCTTGGCCTTCACTTTCTCCACCGCCCAGGCGATGCCGCCTTCCGGCACGAGCTGGCGATCTGGCAGCGCACGCAGGGTGGCGAAGTCGTGGGGCAGCAGGGCGGCTTTGCCGAGTTGTTTGTTCGCCAGACGATCTAGTATCTGCGCGGCGAGTTCGCTGTCGGTCAGCAGCACGGCCTGCAAATGGTCGCGCAGGGCGGCCTCGATGGCGGTGATGAACTGCGGCTCCACCTCAATGGAGGAGGCGAGCAGGCCGCGCACGCCGATGGAGAAGACATCGGGATTGTCGAGTCCTTTCAGCACCTGCTGCGTGCCTTCCGCCAGACCTTCGCCTTTTTGCAAAAGCTGCTCGATGATTTCCATGCGTGAGCGCCGCTGCGTTACGGCGCGCTGGAGTTCGTTCAGCTCCTCGTTGAGCACGTCGCGCTGACGGCGCTTCTCGATAATGTCACGCCCGCACTCCTTGGCCTTCTCGTCGAGTTCATTGCGTGTCTGTTCCAGCTCCTGTATCTGGCGCTGGAGTTCATCAAACTCGACCTGGCTGGACTCGCGGGCATGGGCGGCGGCCTGGCGGTCATGGGCCAGGGTTTCATGGCGCTGACGGTCGGTGCTGATCTGATTGGTGAGCGACTGCGCGCGTGCGTCGGCAGAGGCGATCTGGCCTTCAAACTGGCGGATGGACTCGCGCACGGAACGGCGGTCGCTGTCCAGGCGGCTGCGGTCAGGTAGGATGGAGTTGTGCTGCGCGGCGTGCTCATTGAGGGCGAGCTGGCGCGTCTCCAGGTTCGCGCGGATGGCGATGACCTGCTCGTCGGCATCGGCCATCTCGCGGCGCTGCTGGTCGAGGTGCTGCTGCCCTTGCTCAATCTGCTCCTCGTTCTGGCGGATGCGGCCTTGCAGTTCCTCGGCACGCTCATTGTTAAACCCAATGCGGCCCTCAGCGCTCTGCACCTGGGAGCGGAGTTCCTGGCTCTGCTGGCGGAGTTGGTTGATCTGCGACTCGACGGCGTGGTAGGCCTCTCGCGTCTCGTGCGCCTCGGTCTCGGTGGCCTGGAGGCGTGTCTGGAGCTGGTCAAGCTGCTCGGTCATCATGCGCACATGGTTTTCCGACTCGGCCTTCTCGGCACTGAACTCGCTGTAATGCTTGTGGGCGAGGTGCGTGTCCAGCATCCGCACGTCGTCGAGTAGGGTCTGGTAGCGCCGTGCCTTGTTGGCCTGCCTTTGCAGGGATCCCATCTGGCGCTTCACTTCGGCGATGATGTCGGCTACTCGGAGGAGGTTGGCCTCGGTGTATTCGAGCTTGCGCAGCGCCTCTTTCTTCTGGCCTTTGAATTTGGTGATGCCGGCGGCCTCCTCGAAGACCATGCGGCGGTCTTCGGGCTTCGAACTGAGGAGCATGTCAATCTGGCCCTGGGCCATGATCGAGTATGCCTGGCGGCCAATGCCGGTGCCGGAGAAGAGGTCGTTGATGTCCTTGAGGCGGCAGACGGTGCCATTGAGGCGGTACTCGCTGCGCCCGTCGCGGAAGACGCGGCGGCAGATGGCGACCTCGTTGTAGTCCACGCCGAGCGACTGCTCGCAGTCGGCCATGGTCAGCACGACTTCGGCCAGGCCCACGGGCTTGCGTTTGTCGGTGCCGTTGAAGATGACGTCGGCCATTTCATCGCCGCGCAGGGCTTTGGCGGAGGTTTCACCGAGCACCCAGCGGATGGCGTCCACGACGTTGGACTTGCCACAGCCGTTTGGGCCGACGATGCCGGTGACACCTTTGTGGAATTCAAAGTGGGTCTTGTCGGCAAAGGACTTGAAGCCGTGAAGGGTGAGGCTTTTGAGATACATGGCGGTTGGGGAAAAGGGTTAGCCGGAGAAAGTCGCGGCAGTGGCGGGGTTGAGGCAAGCAGGAAGGGGGCAATTTCCCATATCTTGTGGTTGATTAATATAACGAAAACAAGATGTGGGTAATTTCAGTGCTTCTCGGCTGTGAATAAGGGTGGTGCGTGTGAACAAAATTTTGGTCTCAGACACCGCCAAGAAAACGCCGCCGGAGTTTCCTCCGGCGGCGCTGTGGATTTCAGAGTGGCTGCGGCTCAGCCATTACTGGCCTGGGGCAGGTGCTGCGGGCGCGGGTGGGGCCGGCAACGGGGGCAGACCGCCAGGGGCAGCACCAGGCATGGCTGGCGGCGCACCTGGGGCAGCACCTGGGAGAGGAGGCAGACCGCCGGGAGCACCGGGCAGTGGTGGCAGACCGCCGGGAACACCCCCAGGCAGCGTGGAGTTCGGATCAGACATGTAGCTCTGGGTGCCGCCAGCGACGATGTTAAGCACCTGCTGGGGCTGGTTCTGGCTAGCCATCGTGAAGATGTCATAGCCGCCCGCCATGGCCTTCGGACCCACGGAGGAACCTCTCTTGGTGGCGAGTTGCTCGACGTTCACGGAGTTGTCGTTGCGGCCAATGATGATCTTGCCACCGCGCCAGGTGCGACCGGGCTTGAGCTGCCCGGCGGCGTCGCAGTTCCAGTTAGGCGGCCAGCTAGGAGCCAGGGGGTTCTCAAAAACCAGTGGCATGATGCCGCTGCTGGAGGTGGTCTGCCCCTGAGTCATCGCCCAGTGGTTTTCACCGGACGCTAGCGCCTGGTCAAAGGTGGGCGCGGAGCCGATGTTGCCGTCTGGGACGTAAAGGGATGCCTTGGCACCAAAGATGCGCTCATCCTGGATGATGTCTTCCTGGATAAGAACACGGAAGGCGTCATTGGCCGTCACCGCCTGTCCACCAGTGTTCGGATTGTTGTAGGAATCCGGGTAGATGGAGTTGTTGTCACCGGCGAAGATCTTCATGGCCATGATGATCTGTCGGCAGTTGTTGGAGGTGCTGATCTGGCTGGCCATGTCTTGGACGACGTTAAATGTGGGGACCGCCAGCGCCGCGAGGATCGCGATGATGGTGATCACCACCAAGAGCTCGATGAGGGTGAAACCTCGTTGGAGTGCTCGTTTCATAGTAGTGTGCTTTTATGGGTTGGTTATGATGTATTAATGACACCGGACAGATTTGCCAAGTGCCAATGGCATTAGACAAAAACGGACCGCAAATGGCGAGAAAAATCTTGAGCATGTCCCGACTATCTCAGCCCCAGCGTGTGTCCTTGGTGTGCGTCCTCCAGTTTCTCCGTCCAAGTCTATCGCAATGGTATCGCCAACTTGCATCAACGGCTCAAACTTCGGGGGCAGACCAAATCCCCCCGCTGGAAGCAATTTCGACTAAGCCAGATAACCTCCGCCACGAATGAAGGAAACGCACGCCATCGTCCAACAACACCACCGGACGGCAGCATCTGACCGTATGAGGTCGGTGGTGCGGTGGGTGCGGCGATTTATCTGGAAACGGAGGCGACACTGGACGTGGACATCTTTGTCCCCTTTGAACCTGCGCCCCTCATCCTCACGCTAACACCGATTTATTAGGCCTGCGCCAAGCTCGGCTATCTGCTGGAGGGTGATGCCATTCAGATCGAAGGCTGGAGCGTCAAATTCCTCCCTGTCACCCCTGAGTCTGGCCTACTGACCACGCGAGTCATGACCAAAGAGCATCTCATGGTCATCGCCCTCCTGACCACGGTGGTAGTGATCAACAGGCATGAGCGTGCAGAGCGCAGATGTAGGCCGAGAGTTCGGTTTAAGCATTCTCAGATTTCAGGGAGATACACTTTGAAATGAGTGCAAATAACTTTTGACAGGTGGGGTTATCGTGCCAGCTTCGCCGTCACTTTTTCGGATAAAGCCGGGGTGCAGGTTTGCTGGAAGTCAGCGGCTGATGTGCCCCGGTTTTATTGTCGAAAGAGGAGGAGACCCCCTGCGGGTCGCCGCCGGTTAAGCTGATGTAGCTCAGTGGTAGAGCACGTCCTTGGTAAGGACGAGGTCGAGGGTTCAATCCCCTTCATCAGCTCCAGCGACGATGCGTACAGGGCTTTCCGTTACACGACAAACGAACCCGACAGTCCCCAAGCGCAACAACCTCACCCCTAACATGGCTAAAGAAGCATTCCAACGCAACAAGCCGCACGTCAACATCGGCACCATCGGCCACGTTGACCACGGCAAGACCACGCTCACCGCTGCAATCACAACCGTCCTTTCAAAGAAGGGTTACGCCCTGGCGCGGAAGTATGATGATATTGACGCTGCTCCAGAAGAAAAAGAGCGCGGCATCACCATCAATACTGCTCACGTGGAGTATGAAACCGACAAGCGCCACTATGCGCACGTTGACTGCCCTGGCCATGCTGACTATGTGAAGAACATGATCACCGGTGCCGCGCAGATGGACGGCGGTATCTTGGTTTGCTCTGCCGCAGACGGCCCGATGCCACAGACGCGCGAGCACATCCTGCTGGCCCGTCAGGTGGGTGTGCCTGCCCTGGTGGTGTTCATGAACAAGGTGGACATGGTGGACGATCCTGAATTGCTTGACCTCGTGTAGATGGAAATTCGCGACCTCCTTTCCAAATATGATTTCCCTGGTGACGACATCCCGATTGTCAAAGGTTCCGCTCTGAAGGGTCTCGAAGGAGACCCGGTCCATGAGGCAAATATCATGAAGCTGATGGACGCAGTGGACAGCTACATCCCGCTGCCTGAGCGCCCGATTGACCAGGACTTCCTGATGCCGGTGGAAGATGTGTTCGCCATTGAAGGTCGTGGCACTGTCTGCACTGGGCGTGTGGAGCGTGGCATCATCAAGAAGATGGGTGAAGTGGAGATTGTCGGCATCAAGGATACCGTCAAGACCACCGTCACTGACATCGAAATGTTCCGCAAGTTGCTCGACGAAGGTCGTGCCGGCGACAACGTAGGTTTGCTGCTGCGTGGTGTGAAGAAGACCGACGTAGAGCGCGGCCAGGTCATCGCCAAGCCTGGTTCGGTGAAGCCGCACCGCAAGTTCAAAGCAGAGGTGTACGTCCTCTCCAAGGATGAGGGCGGTCGCCACACCCCGTTCTTCAATAACTACCGCCCGCAGTTCTACTTCCGCACCACGGATGTGACCGGCAGTGTGACTTTGCCTGAAGGCGTGGAAATGGTGATGCCTGGCGATAACGTTTCCGTGATCGTCGAGTTGATCACCCCGATCGCCATGGAGAAGACCATCCGTTTCGCCATCCGCGAGGGCGGCAAAACGGTGGGTGCCGGCCGCGTGGCTGACATCCTCGACTAATGGCGCTGTTTCAAGGTTCGCTAGTTTACACCTCACCACTGGGCCTGGCCTCTGGGCCCAGTGGGAAGTCTCCCACGACAGGAGTAAACAGCGGACTTTACAAACCGCAGTCTCACAGCCAACATCCCGTCCAGCAGAGGAAAATCCAACAGGTCAGTAGCTCAATTGGTAGAGTAGTGGTCTCCAAAACCATTGGTTGGGGGTTCGAGTCCCTCCTGGCCTGCCATCCTTCCTCCCCGCTGGCGGACACTTTAGCCGCAACGCCCCCGTCACCCACACATGAGCCGCATCCGCGCCTATTTTGGCGAAGTCATCATCGAAATGAAAAAGGCTACCTGGCCTTGGGATCCAAAAGAAAAGGGTTTCGCCAAGTACAAGGAGCTGAATGACTCTACCATCGTGGTGTTTATCGCGATGCTGTTGCTGGGTGCTTTTGTGGCATTTTTCGATACCGCATTCCGGGAGGCGTTTGAGGCTCTTATGAAGTGGGTCACGGGTGCCTGATCGGCCCGACTCCCCGCCTGTCTCCCTTCTTCTGCTCGAATTTCCCGTTTTTATCTCACTTCTTATGGGAGCCATCCCTGCCCCACGCGACCAATGGTACGTCATCCACGTGCGCTCCGGCCTTGAACAAAAGGTCCGGGATTCCATGCTCCGGCGCATCCAGACGGAGGAAATGGGAGATCTCGTGTATGCAGTGCTCGTGCCTACGGAGCGTGTTTCGGAAGTAAAAAAAGGCAAGCGCTCAGAGAGTAACCGCAAGTTCTTCCCGGGCTACGTCATCGCCAACTGTCACCTTTTGGACGAGCACAACCGCCTAGTGGACCGCACCTGGTACTTCGTGAAGGAAACGGACGGCGTGTTGAACTTTGCCGGTGCTAAGGACCATCCCATCCCGATGCGGCAGCGTGAGGTGGAGGGTATGCTGGCCCAAGTGCGCGACAAGGACGAATCGGTTGTGCCGAAGATTGCCTTTAATCTCGGTGACACCGTCCGCGTGGCAGACGGCCCCTTTGAAAGCCAGACGGGCATTATTGAGGAGATTGATCCTGAGCGCGGCGTGCTGCGTGTCTCGGTGAACATCTTCGGACGCAATGCGCCGGTTGACCTCGAGTACTGGCAGGTGGAGAAGGCATAACCGCATTTACTTTACTGCGGTGCCCGCGCCCGCATCACAAATCCCAAGCAACGGAATAACACACAATGGCCAAAGAAATCATTAAACTCATCAAGCTCCAGATCAAGGCTGGTGCTGCCAACCCTGCACCGCCCATCGGTCCTGCTCTGGGCCAGGCCGGGGTGAACATCATGGCCTTCTGCAAGGAGTTCAACGCCGCCACAGCGAAGGCCGGCGGCGATGTGCTGCCTACAGTGATCACTGTTTATAAAGACAAGAGCTTCACTTTCATCACGAAGCAGCCCCCAGCCTCCAACCTCCTGAAAAAAGTGGCGAACATCGCCTCCGGCTCAGGTGAGGCCAACAAGAAGAAGGTGGCGAAGATCAGCAAAGCCCAGTTGCTTGAGGCTACAAAAATGAAGATCGCCGACCTCAACACCACTGACCTGGAGCGCGCCTCCCGCATTATGGCTGGCACCGCCCGCCAGATGGGCATCGAAATCACAGATTAACCTCAACCGCAGGAGAACGCTCTCCGTTCGACAGCACTGCACACCACCATGCAAACCCGAAGCAAAAGATACAAGAAAGCCGCCGAGATGGTCCCGGCAGGCAAGACCTTTTCACTTGAAGAGGCTGCCGAGTTGGTCCGCAAGCTCCCTGGCACAAAGTTCAACCAGACAGTGACCCTGTCTTTCCACATGGGCGTGGACCCAAAGAAAGGTGACCAGATGGTCCGTGGCACCTGCCCGCTGCCCCACGGCTCTGGTAAGACGGTGCGCGTGGCAGTTTTCGCGAACGGATCTGCTGCCGATGCTGCAAAGGCCGCTGGTGCGGAATTCGTAGGTTACGAGGATCTTATCGCCAAAGTGAAGGAAGGCATGATGGACTTTGACGTCGCCATCGCCACCCCAGCCGCGATGAACGAGGTGCGTAAACTCGGCAAGCAGCTCGGCCCACGCGGCCTGATGCCGAATCCCAGGACTGGAACTGTGACCGACGACACCGCCGCTGCCGTGAAGGCTGTGAAGGCTGGACGAGTGGACTTTAAACTCGACAAGAACGGCAACATCGCCACCACCATCGGCAAGGTGAAGTTTGAAGTCAGTGCCTTAGCTGAGAATGGCAGTGCGCTCATTGATGCCATCGTCCGTGCCAAGCCCGCCTCTGCACGAGGCAAGTATGTCCAGAGCATCACGCTCGCCTCGACCATGTCACCAGCGCTGCGCATAGATGTGTCCAAGTATGTCAAAATGTAACCCCGGAGGAACCCAGCGATGAAAGCCGAAAAAACACTGCTTATTGAAGACCTGCTCAAGCGGGTCAATGCCTCCCCATTCCTATTTGTGGTGGACTACACCGGCCTGACTGTGGCCAAGTTCGCCGAACTGCGCAAGCGCCTCAGTGCGTGCGGGGCGGAGATACACGTCTTTAAAAACACCCTCGTAAAAAAAGCCGCAGAGCGTGCCGGTTACCCAGGTGACCTAGCTAAAGCTCTCGAAGGCCAGAGCGCTTTCATCACTGGTGACAAGGACGTGTGTGCCGCTGCTAAGGTGATGAAAAACTTCACCGCCGAGTTTGAAAAGCCGAAGATGAAGGCAGGTGTCCTTGATGGCGCTCTGCTAGACGCTGCCGGCATCAAGGCGCTGGCCGATTTGCCTGCAAAAGAAGTCCTCCAGGCCCAGCTCCTCGGCGTCCTCCAGGCTCCGGCTTCGAAGCTCGTCCGCCTACTCAACGAACCTGCCGCGTCCCTGGCGCGTGTGCTCAAAGCAAAGGCCGACGCCGCTTCTGCCTGATACGGCGAAGATAATCCAAAAATTTTACATCCAAAAATAGACACTTTGACCAGATGGCCCTTCACCCGGCCTGATCCACCCCCCCAAACATCCAATGGTTCCTTGCCGGAGTGAAGGCTTTCACTCTTAAATCACCCGGTGCTCCGGGGAGCGGCGATACCGAAACACTACAATGGCAGACCTGAACAAAATCGTTGAAGAACTGAGCGGCCTTACCGTCCTGGAAGTCGCTGAACTCGTAAAATCCCTGGAGAGCAAGTGGGGCGTGAGCGCCGCTGCCCCAGTCGCTGTTGCCGCCGCTGGCGGTGGTGGCGGTGGTGCCCCTGCGGCCGCTGTGGAGGAAAAGACCGAGTTTGACGTCGTCCTGACCGATGCTGGCGCGAACAAGATTTCCGTCATTAAGGAAGTCCGAGGCGTCGTACCTGGCTTGGGCCTGGCTGAGGCGAAGAAGCTCGTCGAAAGCGCTCCGCAGAAAGTCAAAGAAGGCATCAAGAAAGAAGAGGCTGAAGAAATCAAGAAGAAGCTGGAAGCCGCCGGTGCCAAGGTGGAGATCAAGTAGAGCCATCCATCCCTTTCCCGTGTGCCGCCCCTGCGGCGGCGCACGGACGAAAGGGCCGTCAAAGAAACCCGTCAGACCGAAAAGTCCCATCCACGACATGCCCGCCAATCAGCCCGTAACCCAGAACCTCGAAGCGAGTCCTTCGAAGGCCGGGGTGCCGCACGGGGCGCGAGTGTCGTATTCCTTTCCCCATCGCCTGAGCGCAGACGCCTGTCCGTGCTCCGGCATCGTAGTTTTCACACAGCAGAATCAAACGCCTGGGCTGGCCGCCTGATCGTCTGACCTGCTTGTGTCCCGTGGAGCTTCCCCTCCGCATCCCGCCACCGCCATCGCCACCCAGCCTCATTACCTTGCTTATGTCCCAGCGCACCAACTTTGGCAAGATTCGCGAAGTCTCAGAGCCGCCGAATCTCATCGAGATCCAGCTCCGCTCCTATGAGGACTTTCTGCAAAAGAACATTCTGCCCTCCAAGCGGAAGGAAGTGGGCCTACAGGCGGTCTTCAAGGAAGTTTTCCCCATCGAGAGCTATGACCAGAAGATGACGCTCGACTTCGTCCTCTACGAGATTGGCGAGCCGAAGCTCAACTCCCTGGAAGCCATCCGCGAAGCAGAGACCTACAGCGCCCCGCTCTACGTGACCTTTGAGCTGCGTGACGAGGCCGGTGCCAAGCAGGAACGCGTTTACATGGGGGAAATTCCCCTGATGACTGACCGCGGCACCTTCGTCATCAATGGTGCAGAGCGCGTCGTCGTCTCCCAGCTTCACCGCTCCCCAGGTATCTGCTTTGAGAGCAGCCAGCACCTCAATGGCCGCTGGCTTTATGGCTTCCGCATCATTCCTGATCGCGGCACCTGGCTGGAGGTGCAGTTCGACACCAACGATCTGCTTTACGTCTATCTCGACCGCCGCCGCCGCCGCCGCAAGTTCCTGGCTACCACACTCCTTCGCGTCATTGGTTATTCCAAGGACGAGGACATCTTGAAGCTTTTCTACAACATTGAGGACATGCGCCTCAAGGAGAGCATCAGCGAGGAGGAAATCGCCACGAAGCTCCTATTCAAAGACATCCTCGATGGCGAACTCATCGTCGCTCGTGCCTATGAGCCACTGACCGCAGGCGTTGTGCGCCAGCTCATCCAGCTCGGGCACAAGAGCATCAAGGTTGTCACGGCTTCCCAGGATGACCTCATCGTCACCAGTCTGCGCAAAGATCCAGCCAAGGACGAGGACGAGGCGCTCAAAGAAATCTACCGCCGCCTGCGCCCTGGCGATCCGCCGACCATCCCCAACGCGCGCGCCCTGGTGAAGCGTCTCTTCTTTGACCCCAAGCGCTACGACCTCACCCGCGTGGGTCGTTACAAGATCAACCAAAAGCTCACCCTGAAGACCGATAGCGAGATGCGCATCCTCGACGCCAACGACGTCGTCAGCGCCATGAGCTACCTCTTCAAGCTGCGCGCAGGTGAAGGTCTGCTCGACGATATTGACCACCTGGGCAGCCGCCGTGTGCGTGCCGTGGGTGAACTCCTGGCCAATCAGTGCCGTGTCGGTCTCGCCCGCACAGAGCGCCTGGTGAAGGAGCGCATGACTCTCTTCGATGTGAACATGGACACCATGACCCCGGCGAAGCTGGTCAACCCCAAGGCGCTCTCCGCCGTGGTGCGTGACTTCTTTGGCCGCAGCCAGCTCAGTCAGTTCATGGACCAGATCAACCCGCTGGCCGAACTGACCCACAAGCGCCGTCTTTCCGCCCTCGGACCTGGCGGTCTGAACCGCGACCGCGCCGGCTTTGAGGTGCGCGACGTGCATCCCTCCCACTACGGCCGCATCTGCCCCATTGAGACTCCAGAAGGTCCAAACATCGGCCTCATCAACTCGCTGGGCACCTACGCCCGCATCAATGAGTTCGGCTTTATCGAGACGCCCTACCGCCCAGTCAAGGACGGCGTCGTCTCTGACAAGATCGAGTACCTCACCGCTGACCAGGAGGAGAACCACCACATCGCCCAGGCTAACAACCTGCTGGATGAAAAAGGCCACTTCTCCGCTGCCAAGGTGACCGTGCGTTACCGTGGTGAATTCCTGGAAGTAGAGCCTGCGAAACCCTCCCTCATGGATGTTTCGCCAAAGCAGCTCGTCTCCATCGCGGCGAACCTCATCCCTTTCCTAGAGCATGATGACGCCAACCGCGCCCTCATGGGATCAAACATGCAGCGCCAGGGCGTGCCGCTCCTCGAAGCAGAGGCACCGCTTGTCGGCACCGGCATGGAGGGCAAGGCCGCCCGCGACTCGCGCGCCGTTATCGTCGCCGATGCCAACGGCACTGTTGCCACCGCTACCGCCGATGTCATCGTCGTCACCAAAGACGGTCACCTGCCGATCAGCGACAAGCAATTCCTTGCCGACCCGCTCAAGTCCGTGCAGACCGATCCTGAGAAGAACATCTTCGTCTATCCGCTGCGCAAGTTTGGCCGCTCCAACGCGGGCACCTGCATCAACCAGCGCCCGCTGGTGAAGCGCGGTCAAAAAATCAAGAAAGGCGAAGTGCTCGCCGACGGTCCTTGCACTGATCAGGGCGAGCTGGCTCTCGGCAAGAACATGCTCGTCGCCTTCATGCCCTGGAACGGCTACAACTTCGAGGACGCCATCGTCATCAGCCGCCGTGTGGTGAAAGAAGACATCTACACCTCCATCCACATCGAAGATTTCGAGGTCATCGCCCGCGACACCAAGCTGGGGCCAGAAGAAATCACCCGCGACATCCCCAACGTAGGCGATGAAGCGCTCAAAAATCTGGATCAGGACGGTGTCGTCCGTGTCGGTGCCGAGGTGAAGCCCGGCGACATCCTCGTCGGCAAAATCACCCCGAAATCTGAGACGGAGTTGGCTCCTGAAGAACGCCTCTTGCGCGCCATCTTCGGCGAGAAGGCCGCTGATGTGAAGGATACCTCCCTGCGCGTGCCTTCCGGCTGCACCGGCATCGTCATGGATGTCAAACTGGCCCAGCGCGGCGGCGTCAATGGCGCGGACAAGGAGAAACTCTCCCCTGCGGAAGCCAAGAAGCAGATCAAGCAGATCGAGGAAGACTACCGCACGAAAAAGGAAGACCTCACCGAACAACTCACAGAGAAGCTCAGCGACATCCTGCTCAATGAGAAGATCCCTCTTGATGTGGTCAACGGCCAGACCGGAGAAATCATCATCGGCGCTAACAAAAAGATCACCAAGACCCTCCTGCGCAAGTTGGCGGAAACTTATGATTCCGTCGAGATTGATCCCAGCCCCATCCGCAACAAAATTTTCGATATCATCTCCAGCTTTGAGCAGAAGTTCGCCGATGCCGACATGGAGCGCGAGCGCAACCTCGACCGGATCGAGACCAGCGAGGACGGCGTCGCCGATGGCGTAGTCAAGCAGGTCCGCGTCTTTGTCGCCAGTAAGCGTAAGCTCAGCGTCGGTGACAAGATGGCCGGACGTCACGGCAACAAGGGCGTCGTCGCCACCATTGTGCCAGAGGAGGACATGCCTTTCCTGGAAAACGGAACCCCCGTGGACATCGTGCTCAACCCCCTCGGCGTGCCATCACGCATGAACGTCGGTCAGGTTCTCGAAACCCACCTCGGTCTCGCTGCCAAGGCACTCGGCCTGAAGATCGCCACCCCTGTTTTCGACGGCATCCCTGAGACAAAGATCATGGAGTACATCAAGGACGCTAAGAAGCTCCCCGGCTACGAATGGATGGGCCTCAACGGCAAATCCAAACTCTACGATGGCCGCACGGGCGAGTCCTTTAACCTCGATGTCGTCGTCGGTTACATCTACATGTTGAAGCTCGGCCACCTTGTCGCTGACAAGATTCACGCCCGCGCCGTCGGCCCTTACTCCCTCGTGACGCAGCAGCCTCTGGGCGGCAAGGCCCAGTATGGCGGCCAGCGCTTCGGTGAAATGGAAGTGTGGGCGCTCGAAGCCTACGGCGCAGCCTACACGTTGCAGGAACTCCTCACCGTGAAGTCCGACGACGTGCAGGGCCGCACGCGCATTTACGAGCAGATCGTCAAGGGCGACAACTCGTTGGAGGCCGGCACGCCGGAGTCCTTCAACGTGCTCATCAAAGAGATGCAGTCCCTCGGACTCGATGTCCGAGTCCACAAGCGTGCTACCCAGAATGCCGATGTGGAGGCCATCGAGCGCTTCGCCGCTGGCGCATGATCTAAACCCCTGAACCAGGCCAACAAACTTTAACGCATATTCTACGACTATGAATGCTGACGCGAGCTTGAAAGAAATCTTCGGGGAGAAAACCACAGGTGAGGAGTTCGACTCCGTCTCCATCTGCATCGCCGCTTCGGAACGCATCCGCTCCTGGAGTTCCGGGGAGGTGAAGAACCCTGAGACGATCAATTACCGCACCTTCAAGCCTGAAAAGGGCGGCCTTTTCTGCGAGCGCATCTTTGGCCCCACCCGCGATTGGGAGTGCGCCTGCGGCAAATACAAGCGCATCAAGCACAAGGGCGTCATCTGCGACCGCTGCGGCGTCGAGGTGACACTCTCCCGCGTGCGTCGCGAGCGTATGGGCCACATTGAGCTGGCCGTGCCCGTGACCCATATCTGGTTCTACAAGTGCATGCCTTCCCGCATCGGCCTCATGCTCGACATGACCGCCCGCAGCCTGGAGCGCGTCATCTACTATGAGGACTACATGGTCGTGGACCCCGGTGGCACGCCTCTGCAACGCGGCCAACTCTTGACTGAGGTGGACCTGCGCGAGGCTGAGGAGCAATACGGTGCCGATGCCTTCCGTGTCGGCATGGGTGCCGAGGCCATCCGTGACATCTTTGCCCAGATCAATCTGACCGATGCGATCAAGGAACTGGAGGAGGCGATGACCAAAACCAAATCCAAGCAGATCCGCAAGAAACTGGCAAAGCGCCTCAAGCTCTGCCAGGGCTTTGCTGAATCTCACAGCCGCCCAGAAGCGATGATCATGGAAGTGCTCCCGGTCATCCCGCCAGACCTGCGCCCGCTCGTGCCGCTGGAAGGTGGTCGCTTTGCCACCTCCGACCTCAATGACCTCTACCGCCGCGTCATCAACCGCAACAACCGCCTCAAAAACCTGCTGCAACTTCGCACCCCGGATGTCATCATCCGCAACGAGAAGCGCATGCTCCAGGAAGCCGTTGACGCGCTATTTGATAACGGGCGTCACGGTCGCCCAGTCACTGGCGCAGGCAACCGCCCGCTCAAATCCCTCTCTGACATGCTCAAAGGCAAGAGCGGACGTTTCCGCCAAAACCTGCTCGGCAAGCGCGTGGACTACTCTGGCCGTTCCGTCATCGTCATCGGCCCGGACCTCGGCCTAAACCAGTGCGGTCTGCCGAAGAAAATGGCACTCGTCCTGTTCGAGCCATTCATCATCCGTCGCCTGAAGGAAATGGGCCTCGTCCACACAGTTCGTTCGGCCAAGAAAATGATCGAACGCCGCACTCCAGAAGTGTGGGACATCCTTGATGAAGTTACCAAGGGCCACCCAGTCCTACTGAACCGTGCGCCGACGCTGCACCGCCTCTCCATCCAGGCTTTCGAGCCGAAGCTCATCGAAGGCGAGGCCATCCGCGTGCATCCGCTCGTCTGTAGCGCCTACAATGCTGACTTTGACGGTGACCAAATGGCCGTCCACGTCCCGCTTTCCGTCGAGGCCCAGCTCGAGGCCCGCCTGCTCATGCTCGCGCCGAACAATCTGTTCAGCCCCGCTAGCGGCAAGCCGATCATGACGCCTTCGCAGGACATCCCGCTCGGCTGCTACTTCCTCACCTACCTGCGTGAGGTGGGCGGTGCGGACAAAAAGAAGGCCGATGTCTTTGAGCGTCTGCCCATCTTCAATGACCCCTCCGAAGTCGAGTTCGCGCTCACCGAGGGCAAGATCGGCGTCAACGACAAGATACGCTATCGCAATCCCGACTTCGGCAAGGAGAAGCGTGCCTTTGGTGATCCCTCGAAGAGCTTCATCGAGACCACTATCGGTCGCGTGCGCTTTAATGAAATCTGGCCTGAGCGGCTCGGCTTCATCAACAACACCGTTGGCAAAAAACAAATCTCCGACATTATCTGGCGTTGCTTCCAGACCGTGGGTCAGAAAGAAACCGTCGCATGCTTGGACCGCCTTAAGCAGCTCGGCTTCCGCGAGGCCACCCGCTCCGGCTGCTCCATCGGCATCACCGACATGGTCATCCCCGAAGCGAAGAAGGTCGGCCTGGAAAAAGCCTACAAGGACATTGATGCCGTCGAAAAACTCTACCGCCGTGGTCTCATCACCAATGGCGAGCGCTACCAGCAGATCGTGGATATCTGGACCCAGGTCGGCGACCAGACTGCCGATGAGGTGTTCCGCACCCTGGAGTATAATGAGGGCAAGAAGCACCACAACCCTCTCTACGTCATGGTCACCTCCGGTGCCCGTGGCAACCGCACGCAGATCAAGCAGCTCGCTGGGATGCGCGGCCTTATGGCCAAGCCTTCGGGGGAAATCATTGAGCGCCCGATCACCTCGAACTTCCGCGAAGGGCTGAGCGTGCTCGAATACTTCATCTCCACTCACGGTGCCCGCAAAGGCCTCGCGGACACGGCTTTGAAGACCGCCGACTCCGGCTACATGACCCGCAAACTCGTGGACGTATCCCAGGACGTCATCGTCACCGAGGAAGACTGCGGCACCGTCAACGGCATCACCCTCGCCTCCATTTACCAGGGCGATGAAGAAGTCGTTGACCTCAAGACCCGCATCTATGGCCGCACAAGCTGTGAGACCATCCACGACCCCGTCACCAAGGATACCGTGATCGCCGCCAACCAGCTCGCGTTGGAGAAGGAGGCCGCCCATCTGTCCAAGATCGGCGTCGAAAAACTCAAGATTCGCTCCGTGCTCACCTGCGAGAGCAAGCGCGGCTGCTGCGCCATGTGCTACGGCCTCAGCCTTGCCACCAGCCGTTTGGTGAAGATCGGTGAAGCCGTCGGCATCGTCGCTGCCCAGTCCATCGGCGAGCCGGGAACGCAGCTCACCATGCGCACCTTCCACGTCGGCGGTGCCGCCATGAGCAGTTTCAAGCAGCCCTTCATCAATGTGAAGAATGCCGGTACCATCCGCCTCAGCGAGATGCGCATCGTGCAGACTGCCGAGGGGGCCTGGATCGCCCTCACAAAGAACGGCGTCATCTCCATCATTGCCGATGATGGACGCGAGCTTGAGAGCCACAAGCTCGTCCTCGGTGCCATCATCGCTAAGCCCGACGGCTCCACCGTCAAGAAAGGTGAGCAGATCGTCACCTGGGATCCCTACAACATGCCCATCATCACTGAGAAGGCAGGGAAGATCGAGTTCCGTGACATGATCGCCGGCATCACTTTCACCAAGGAAGTGAACGAATCCACCGGCAACGAAGAAGTCGTCGTCATCGAGCACAAAGAAGACCTGCATCCGCAGATCGTCGTGACCAATGCCAAGACGCATGAAGTTCTCGCCAGCTACACCATTCCTGCAGGTGCTCACTTGAACGTGAAAAACGGCGAGAAAGTCGAGGCCGGCACCACCCTCGCCAAAACCCCGCGCAAGGCCAGCAAGACCAAGGACATCACCGGTGGTCTGCCGCGTGTGGCCGAGCTTTTTGAAGCCCGCAAGCCCAAAGACGCCTGCGAAATCGCCCGCATTGACGGCACTGTCGAGATCGGCGGCCTCGTCCGTGGCAAGCGCCGCGTCATTGTCACCGACCCAAAATCCAGCCAGCAGGAAGAGCACCTCATCCCCCGCAGCAAGCACATCCTCGTCTTCAATGGCGACCATGTCAGCAAAGGCGACCAGCTCACCGACGGCCCAGTCGTGCCGCATGAAATCCTCGAAATCCTTGGCCCTCAGGCACTTCGCGAGCACCTCGTCAACGAGGTCCAGGAAGTCTATCGCGCCCAGGGCGTGGAGATCAACGACAAGCACGTCGAGATCATCATCCGCCAGATGCTCCGCAAAGTGAAGATCACCGACACCGGGGACACCGAATTCCTCTGGGGTGACCAGGTGGACCGCAGCGAGTTCGAAAAAGAGAACGAGCGCGTCACCGAGGAAGGGGGCAAGCCCGCCGAGGCAGAACCCGTCCTCCTGGGCATCACTAAAGCCTCGTTGGAAACGGAGAGCTTCATCTCCGCCGCTTCCTTCCAGGACACCACCCGCGTCCTCACCGAGGCCGCCACCCTGGCAAAGTCCGATTACCTCCGCGGCTTCAAGGAAAACGTCATCATGGGCCACCTCATCCCCGCCGGCACCGGCTTCATCACCCACCGTAATTTTGAACTGGTGGAGACCGAGAAACCCGCCCTCCGTGAACGTGAGGACGAGGAGGAAGCACTCCGGGCGTGACTTTCTGTCCACATTCCGTGGGCATAAATTCCGCCACCAGGCTCCTTCCCAACCATCCAGGGAAGGAGCCTTTTTCCACCTCGATTCGTAGTCATGTCGGCAATAGTGAGCGGCGAATAAGAATCTTCTGTCACAGAGCCACTTTTTTCTTGGCATCAGTCATTCCAGTGTGATTACATCGCGGTCAGCCAAAAAAATGTCATTTAAATCAACCCGTTTGCACCAGACCAACCAAATGCGCGACCAATTATGCCGCCTCAGTGTGCAGCATAAAACGTTGATTTTGAACAATTTGTGAAACGTATGTCCAGCTCAACTAATCAAACTAGCAGCCACCGTGCCAGCGCTTCAGCACTGACAGGGATTATTTATTTTAATTCGAAGTTTTCCGCTGATTGCCGCAATACCCATTGATTTTCGTTCCTCAATCCTTTCCAGTCCACTCGTCCACACCACCCTGCCACCTCTCTTAGACCTATGAAGACACTCCGCCAACACCGCAAACTCCTGGGATGGTTCATGACCTGCCTCATGGCCGTCTGGCTCCCCGGACAAAACCTGCACGGTGCCTTTTATTGGGACAGTGACGCCGCTCCTGCAGGTAATGCGGTCATTGGCACTGGGCTGGGTGGCACGGGCACTTGGGATACATCCTTGTTGAATTGGTGGGATGGTATCGCCACGGATGGAGCTTGGACAAATGGCACGAACAACGCCATCTTCACCGGCACTGCGGGAACAGTGACGCTGGGAGCGCCGATCACCGCTGGCGGACTGACCTTCTCCAATGCCAATGCAGGCAACTACCTCATCACTGGCGACACTCTGACGCTCTCGCCTGCCACCGGCACAGCCTCACCCATCATCGCGGTGAACAACGTCGGTTTCGGCACCAACCGTGCCACTATCTCCTCCCTTCTTGCCGGCACCTCGGGATTCACCAAGACGGGCAATGGCACGTTGCGGCTGACGGGGGCCAACACCGGTCTTAGCGGTGACATCGCCATCAAGGGCGGCAACGTCGTCATCACCAATCCGAACCAGCTCGGCACCGGCACCACGGCGATTTCGGTGACTGGCATCGCGAGCACGGGCATCCCCGGCTTCTCCGGTGGCACCCTTTCCCTTCAGGGGACGACGACCTCGGCTTCGAGCGCCGGTATCACCCTCACTCGTGAGGTCAGCGTTTCCGGTCGCGGCCCAGGCGCGGTGAACAACAGCGGCGGCCTGATGAGCATCGGTTACAACACCCTTGCGGGTGGCCTCACCCTTGCCGCTGGGGCGTCTGAGTCGCGAGTGTTTGCCAGCCACGGCACCACCACCATCAGCGGTCCCTTGTATCTGGGCACGGGTAATCTTCCGATTCTGCAGGGCAGCGGCAACTGGAACATCTCCGGCCAGGTCACGGGCGTGGACACCGCCGGGGACAGGTTCATGCGCGGCACGGGCGTGGTCAGTTCCGTGATGTGGCTGCAGAACAACAACAACAATTTCGCCCAGCCTCTTCGCCTGGACAGTTTTGCACGCGTGGCGACCAACGGTGCGCTCGGCATCAGCACGGTTGCCGGAGCCGTTGACTTCAACGGCGGCGGCACGCTGGAAGTGCGCACGGACGCTCCGGCCGGATTCAGCACCCGGAACCTCAGCGTCCGCGGCGGCCAGACGGGCAACATCTTCGTGGACCACGCGCTCACCGGCTCCCTGGGCCTGGGCGGGCTGTCGAACTTCCAGAACCAGACGGTGACGTTTGGCAACGCGGTCTTCACGGCCACCAACAGCACGACAAACCTTACCAGTCGCAACGGCTGGGGTGCTTCCTTCCAAGGCGCGTCCGGCACCATCGGCAGCGGCGGCAACAACAGCCCGAACATCAACAACAACTCCAGCGGCACGCTCACGCTCGCTGCGAACCTCTGGGGTCAGACGGATGGCACCGCCCGCACGCTCTCCATCGGCGGCAATGCCGAAACCACCGTCACGGGCAATGTCCTAGCCACCGGCGCTGCTCACGTCCTCGCGAAAAACGGCACCGGCGTGCTCACCTATGGCGGCACCGCCGGCACTTACACGGGGTCCACCAACATCAACGCAGGCACGCTTTCCATTGCCAACGTCGGTGCCGTCGCGGGCACTAGCCAGATCAACATCGGCAATGCCACGACCACGTCGGGCACGCTCAATTACACAGGTGGCTTGGCAACTCTCGCCAAGAACATCAACATCAACACCACCACGGCGAGCGCGTTCATCAATGCCAGTGGGTCGGGCGCTTTGACCCTCAGCGGCACATTCTCGACCGTCGCGGCCAGCACGAAAACGCTGGTCCTCGGTGGCACGAACACGGCGGACAACACGATCACCTCTGTCCTGCCGAATCCTGCCACTAGCGGTGCGTTGAACCTCCAAAAAATCGGCATCGGCACCTGGGTGCTGGCACCCACTACGAGCAATCTCTTCACCGGCAGCACCACGATTTCCAACGGCATCCTCAAGCTCACCGATGGTGCCGCCCTTGATGTGCTGCCTGATGCTGGCGCAGTCATCTTCAACGTGGACAACTTCACGCAGTCGGCGGGTGGCACGCTCACTTACACGGGCGGTGCGAACTCCGAAACCGTCGGCGCTCTGACCTCCACCGCCGGTCACGGCATCGTCAACGCGGTTTCTGGCACGCTCACTTTCGCCTCGCTCGGTGCCCGCACCGCCGGTGGCACCGTCAACGTCTCGAACACCGGCACCGTGAATGTCACCGGCACCGCAGGCTTCCTGAACGCGGGCGCCTACTTCAACAGCGCGGACTTCGCCTACTCCGGCGCTGGAACGACTCTGCGTGCCCCAGTTTATGGCACGGATGCGGGATTCGTGGACGCCGCCGCCGGGGCTGCGACTTTGACGGCAGCCAGCCACAACCAGGTGACTGGAGCTATCACGGCCCAAACCACTGCGGCCATCAACTCCCTGAAGATCAATGGGGCTAACGACCTGACTTTGGATGCGGCCCAGACTCTCACGGTAGGCACAGCGGCCGGCAGTGGCATCCTTCTGACGGGGGGTAGCAGCACCATCAGCGGCGGCACCGCCATTGCGGTGAGCGCGGCGGCCAACGACTTTGCCATCCGCGTGGACGGCAGCGGCAACACGCTGACGATCAACACCCCGCTGACAACTAGCACTGCGGGCCTTACCAAGAGCGGCAACGGCACGTTGGTGCTTGGTGCCAGCAACACCATTACCGCAGCAGGAGCGGTGACCATCAATGAGGGAACACTCCGTCTGGCGACTGGTGGCACCCTGGGGGTCACCGACATTGATCTTGTGATCCGTCAGGGGGGCACATTCGATCTGGGTGGCGTCAATGTGGGCACGCTCACCTCCGGCGGCGTGGACATTTTGCGCGGAGCGGGCACCATCACCAACAGCAACGCGACGGGCGCTCTCCTGCGCGTCGGCAACGGTGGCACCAGCGGCTACTTCACCGGTGCCATCAATGATGGAACCGGCACCGTCAATCTGGTCAAAGGGGGCGGCGGCACCCTGTCGCTCACCAACAATACCTCCACGTTCAGCACGCTGACACTTGGTGCCGGCACCGTGGCCTTCGCCCTCCCGGCGGGCACCACCACGATGAACGCGGGCGTCGCCAGCCCCATCGGCATGGGCTCCACTGCGGCGGGACTGGTCTTCAACGGCGGCACCCTGCTCTACACCGGGGCAAATGCCACCATCTTCTCGCAAACCCAGACGCCGTCCATCTCCACGGACCGCCTCTTCACCCTGGCGGGCAACGGCACCATCCAGTCCTCCGGCCAATACGGCAACACCGTGCTGGCCGCTGGCACGCAGAACAACGCCTCGCTGGTCTTCTCCAACACCTCTGCCATCTCCTTCAGCGGCACGGGCGTCCGCACCCTCACCTTGGGCGGCAACTCCATCGGCGATAACGTCTTCCGTCCCCAGATCGTCAACAACACGAATGCCAGCGAGGCGACCAGCCTCACCAAGGCGGACGGAGGCCTCTGGATTCTCGATCCTTCCTCGGCGAACACCTACTCCGGTGCCACCACGGTTTCCGGCGGCGCTCTCCGCGCGGTGGACGGCACGGGCCTGTCTTCCAACAGCAACCTCACCCTCAATGGCGGTGTGTTTGAAGTGGCGGGCAGCACCACTTTCACCCGCACGCTGGGCACTGCGGCAGGCAATGTGCAGCTCACCGGCGGCAACTCGGGCTTCGCCAACGCGGGCACGGACCGTCTGGTTGTGACCATCGGCGGCGGTGCCATCACCTGGGGTGGAACGACCTTTAACCCGGGCCAGCTCGTGCTCAGCTCCACCACCGCCCTCGGTGAGACCGAAGTCACCAACGCCATCGCCCTCGGCACAGCGGCCCGCACCGTGACAGTGAACAGCAACGGCAACACCGGCAACATGGTCACGGCAGGCATCCTTTCCGGCGTCATCAGCGGCGGCGTGGGCGGGCAGCTCAACAAGACCGGCGGCGGCGTGTTGATGCTCGGGGACGCGAACATCTATGTGGGCAATACCCAGCTTCAGGCCGGCTCCCTGGTGCTGACTTCCATCGGGGCCTCCGGTGACACGGAGACCAGCATCGGCACCAACGTCAGCGGCGGCATCCTGCAGCTTGGCAACGGCACCACCGGCACCGGTAACATTCTCTACGTCGGCCAGGGTGAAACCACCACCCGCACCATCCAGATGAACACCAACACGTCTTCGCCCACCATCGACTCGAGTGGTTCCGGGGCCCTGGTGCTCACCGCCCTCACGAACAACGTTGGCGGTACCAAGAACCTCAACCTCCGTGGTTTCAACACGGACAGCAACCGGATCACCTCCGTCCTCTCCGACAACGGCGGCCCCCTCACCATCATCAAGCAAGACGGTGGCGTGTGGATTCTGGATCCAACCGGTCCGCAGTCGCTCGCCGCCGCGATCCAGGCCAACGGCGGCCTGCTGGGCCTCACCGCGAACGCGATCGGCGCGGGCGGCGTTTCCCTCGCCAACGGCGGCATCTTCGCCTACGGCGGTCCTCTCTCAGTGACCAGGAACATCACCCTGGCCAACAACGCCACGGCGGTGTTCGCGGGCCAGAATTCCATGACCTTCACCGGCACCGTCACCAAAGCCGGCGGGGCCAACGATCAGACCCTCAGCCTCAACATGGAGAACGGGGCTACGCTGACGTTCATTGGTAACTACGTCAACAACGAGAACCCGGCCGCCATCTCCACCCGCACCCTGAATATCCGCGGCATGAGTTCCCTGGTGTGGGACGGCGTCATCGCGGACAGCGCGAACGTGGCGAGCACCAGTGGTGTAGGTGGCTCCCGCACTGCGCTGAATATCGCCATCGCCAACGACGCTTCCATTACCATGAGCGGCGCGGCGAACACCTACACCGGAAACACCACGTTGAGCCAGGGCACCCTGATTCTCAACAAAGTCACGGCTCTCGGCGCGCCAGCCTTCGGCGGAACTCCCACCTTGATCTTCAACGGCGGCGTCGTGCAGGCGGGAACACCCCTCACCGGGCCCAGTGCCCTGGCCAATCCGGTGACGCTTGGTGGTGACCCGGCCACCTTCAGCGGGTCGAACAGCATCGAACTCACCGGTCTTACAACAAACAGCGCCGGCAACCGGCTGCTACAAAACAACCTCACTGGCGGCGCGAGCCTCACCGTCACCGGCAACGTCAACCTCTCCAATGACGGCACGGGCCGCACGCTCATCGTCTTGGGCTCCGGCCCAACTACGGTCAACGGCATCGTGCAGAACGGCGGCGCGGGCGCGGGTGGTCTCACCTATTCCGGCAACAACACCCTCACCCTGAACGCAGCCAACACCGCCACAGGTGCCCTCACGGCGAACCGCGGCACGATCTCCCTCGCAGGTGCCGCTGGTGCCTGGACGGCGGGCACCTTCACCCTGAATGCCAATGGCATCCTCCAGCTCGACAACAGCGTCACGAACAACAACAACCGCCTGTTTGACACTGGCGCGGTCACCATGAACGCAGGCACTCTGAGCCTTGTCGGCAATGCCACCACGGAGTTGGCGGGTGCCCTGACGGTCAACGGCATCATGGGCACCATCAACATGAGCGGCACCGGCAGCAACACCCTGACCTTCGCCTCCGTAAACTTCGCCAACAGCGGTTCCTCCCTGGATTTGACAGGCATCACCAGCCTTGGTGTGAACAACAAGCTCCTCTTCACGGCGGCACCGGCTGAGCTTCCCGCCACCACCGGCATCCTCTCCCGCGTGATGATTGCCAATGACTTCGCCACCTACGATGTCACCAACGGCGTTCAGGCATTCACCGGCTACAACACCAGTGACAACCTCGACACCGCCCTCGCCACAGACACGATGGAAGTGGATGCCACTGCGGGTCTGCTTGCTAGCCGCACGCTCAACGCGCTCAAAATCAACGGCTCCGGCCTCACCGTCGGCACCGCGGGCCGCACGCTCACGCTCACCGCTGGCAGCATCCTCAACACCGGCGGCAACAACACGATCAACGCCGCCCAGATTGGCTTCACCAACCAGGGCCTCGTCCAGGTTGAGTTTGGCACGACTCTCGATGTGAATGGTGCTTTCACCGGCATCATCAACAAGGCGGGCGCGGGCACCCTGAATCTCAACACGGAGCAGTTCTACAATTCCACGACCAACATCTCCGGCGGCACCGTGGTGCTCAACGGCGGGCTGAACACCCTTTTTGCTAGCGGCGCGGCAGTTCCCGGAACGACGCAGATTGATGTCGGTGCCACCCTCGACCTTAACGGCAACACGCAGTATGTGGGCGGTTTCGCCAGCGTGGGGTCCGCCCTGCCCAACACCGGGGGTACCCTGACCACCACCAGCGGCACGCCTTTGTTTGTGATGCGCGACGCCGCCAACTTCGGCGGCCAAATCACCGGCACCATCAACCTCGCCCGCCTCGGCGCTGGCACCCAGGTGTTCAGCAGCGCGAATTCCGTCACCGGTGCCCTCACCCTCATGGGTGGCACCACCAGCCTGCGTGACGACGGCACCTTCCTCAACACCACCGGCGTGGACATCAACTACGCCACGCTGACCTTCGACAACAACGCCAGCCTCCAGACGCAGAACAACAACCGCCTCAATGACGCGGCGGGCATCACCCTGCGCGGCGGCTCGATCATCTTCACGGGCCGAATCAGCACGGCGGCCTCCGAAACTCTCGGTGCCCTGACGATCGACCAGGGCGCGAACATCGTCACCGCCACCGCCACGGCGGGCACGATCTACTCTGCGGACCTCACCTTCGCCAGCCTGACCCGCAACAACAACTCCACCCTCAACTTCACCGGCACCAACCTCGGCCAGCAGGGGGTCAACTCCCGCATCGTCTTCCAATCCCCGCTCACCACCGTGCTTGGTGGTGCCCTCGGCCCCTGGGCCATAGCGAACTCGACTGACTACGCGGCCTACAACAGTGGCAACGGCATCGGCATCGTCGGCCAGGGTGGTTACACCGGATATGATGCCGCCTTCGGCACGGGCCTCATCACCCAGATTCCTGCCACCGCCGCCACGACCAGCACCCTCGGGTTGGTCAACACCACGGCGGACACCACCACCGCCGCCATGCTGCGCATCGCGGGTGCCTTCCAGAATGACATCGCCTTCGCTGAGGCCAACGACATCCTCAACCTCGAACTCGGCGGCCTGCTTCGCAGCGATAACAACAACGGCACTCTCATCGGCACCACTGCCCTGCGCGGCGTCCTCACCGCTGGCGGCACGGAAGCCAGCGGCACGCGTGAACTCATCACCTACAACAATCAGAACACGATCACGATCAACTCCGTGATCGCCAACAACGGTCTTGGCAATGCCGTGCGCCTCATCAAGGACGGTGCGGGAACCCTCACCCTCACTGCGGCTAACACCTTCACCGGCGGCACGGTGCTCAACCGCGGCACGTTGAACCTGACACCCACGATCACCGACGGCAGCGTGGTGGTCCTGCCCACAGGCGGCATCACCATCAACGGTGGCGTCACCGGCACGGGAACCACTTTGAACGTCAACACCTCCGGTGCCATCGCGGCGGGCAATGATGTCACCCTCAACGGCCGCGCCGCCCTCACCTACGCCACTGCGGCGACCACGAACAGCCTCGCCAGCATCACCCTCAACAACATCGGTGGCGAAGCCGCCCCGACCGTGACCATCGGCACCGGTGGCACCCTTACCGTCACCGGCAGCGCTCCCATCACCGCCACCAGCAGCAACGCCGCCAACACCGCCACCATCACCGGCGGCACCGTGGCGCTCGCCAGCGGCGCAAACGCGTTCAACGTCGCCCCCATCGCCGTGGGCGCTCAGACCTACACCATCAACCAACCCACCCTTTCCATCGCCTCCATCATCTCCGGAGTCGGCGCCAGCATCACCAAGTCCGGCAACGGCATCCTCCAACTCGGCGGCGCCAACACCTTCACCGGCGGCGTGACCACCACCGGCACCTCTGGCGGTATTCTCATTGCCGCCAATAGCACCCCGACCGGTCCAGGTGCCGGCACCGGCTTGTCGGCAAATGGCGTCACCAGTGGCCCGCTGGGCACGGGCACACTGACGCTCGCCTCGGGTAATGCCCTGCTCGTCGATAACACGTCCCGCACCGTCTTCAACCCCGTGGTCTTCAGTGGCACGCCCACCTTCCGGAACACCTCGACCACAGCCGTCACGACCACCCTCAACGGTGCCATCACGACTCCAAGCGGCGCGTTGACCATCAATGTGGACAACCCCTTCCTCACCGCCGCGCTCCAAGGTGCCATCACCAACATTGCCTCCGTGACCAGCGTCACCAAGACCGGCCTCGGTAACCTCATCATCAATCTCACTGGCTCCACCGCGCTGCCGGTGACCTTGAATGAAGGCGGCACGCTCGGTATCCTTCACGACGGCGACGGCGATGTGCAGAACGAGGCCATCAATATCGGCGCGATCACCATGAGCGCCTCCCCGCCCAATCTCACCATCGGTCGCTCCGGCCAGACGGTTCTCTGGAACCAGGCGGTCAACAAGATTCTCAGCCCCACCAGCTTCTCGAGCGTGAACAATGGCATTGCGCTCACGGCCAACAATGGCTACGGCCTCGTGGTGCAGGATGCGGTGGCGCTTTCCACCTTGGTGGGAGCAGGCCCGACCTTCAACGTCGCCGGCGGTGCCCGTAACTCCAACGTGGTGAACAGCATGGAAGTCACGGGTCAGATCACCGGCGGTGCCACGGGTGCCTCGAATGTGGTCTTCACCAAGACTGGCAACGGCACTTTGAAGCTCGGCAATGCCACCAACAGCTTCGGCAGCACCAGCGCGATCATTGACGTAACGGCGGGCATCCTATCAGGTGCCAGCAACGGAGCCTTCGGCAACAGCAGCAACGTCGTCCGCCTCAGCGCCAACTCCGGCACCCAGGGCCTGCGTCTGGAAGGCGGCACCACTTACACCCTCACGGGCCGCACCATCAACCTGAACGCCGCCACCGTCGGCATTGACGTGACGCCCGGCACCGTGGCCACGCTCGACACGCCGTTCACCTTCAGCGCCGCGACGAACGCCCTCCAGAAGAACGATCTCGGCACGCTGCGGATCGACGCGAACAACTCCTCCCGCACCGGCGTGACGAACATCGCTGGCGGTGTTCTCGTTGTGGACAACGCCAATGACCTCGGCAGCGGGCAGATCGTCCTGAACGGTGCTGGTGTTGGCGGCAGTGCACTTTTCCTTGAGGGCGGAGTTGCGCTAACCAATCCAATTAACATGGCTGCAGCCGGCACTCCGAGCGGCATCAACAATACCGGTGGTGTCTTCTCGGCCAGCGGCGTCAACAGCATCGGAACCGTCGGTGCAGTCACGAACACAGCCTCGATCGGTATCACCTTCGGGGCGGCCAACGGTGCCACGCTGAACATCGGCAGCCTCGCTCTCGGCAACAGCCCCACCTTCAACGCCGTCGGAACAGGTATCATCAACATCAACGGCAGCATCGGCACGGCTGGCGTAACCATGGCCAAGGTCGGCACCGGCACGCTGAACTGGACGACTGCACAGACGACGGCGATTGGGATCGCTGTCAACCAAGGCACCTTCGGCGTCAACGGCTCGGGTATCTTCTCAAGTGGCACGGGTGCCATCACGGTTCAGAACAACGGCCTTTTGGCTATTGACGACACCGGCACCGCTGCAACGCGTTTCGGTGGCGCACGGACGGTCGGCCTCACAAACGGCAATCTGACCTACACCGCCAACGGCACCGCCGTTTCCACCCAGGCCTTCGGTGCCCTCACCTCAAGCTGGGGCGCGAACACCATCACCCTCAATAATGCAGGGCCATCCGACGCTACCCTCACCTTCGCCAGCGTCGGCGCGGTTGCGGGCGGCTCGGTGCTCACCTTCGCCAGCTCGGGCACCTTCAACACCACCACCCATCGTGTGGTCTTCACGGCGGCTCCCACCTTGACCAACGGCATCATGCAGCGCGCCGTCATCCGGGATGCCAGCGGCACAAACTTCGTCACCGGTGCTGCCGCCACGCCGATCTCCGCCTTCTCCACCTACACCGTCTCCGACGGCACTGCCACCGGTACCGACCTCACCTTCACGAACGTCAATGGCGGCACCGCCTACGGCATCAATGCCTCGAACGTGGCCGGTATCTTCTCCACCGTGCCCACCTACCGCGTCACCGGCGACACCACAGCGCTGAGCAACCCCGGCTTGAACTTCCGCGGCATCAACGCCCTCAAGATCGAGGGCAACAACACGGACGTCACCTTCGCAACCTCCGGCGGCACGCAACTTGCCATCGGCACGGGCAACATCCTCGCCACCGGCACCGGCCAGACCCTCGGCAGCGCCGCTCTGGTGGCCACCAACTCCGCGCCAGCCCTCTTCTTCGGCACGATCTCGAACACCAACTCGCCGGCCGTCGCCACCGCCCCCGTGTTCACGTCTGCGGAAGGCGGCATCATGGTGGACACCGGCGCGGACCTCACGGTCAACGCGGCGCTTTACAACACCGCCAATGTCACCAAGGGCCTGGGCGGCAACCTGATCTTCAACACCAAGCAATACTTCAATACGGGCGTGAACTACTTCACCATCAACGGCGGCACGGTCACGCTCAATGGCGGGGAAAACACCCTCTGGCAGGGGGCCCAGGGCGCTGCCGCGCTCACCGCCAGCCTGGCGGTGGGTCCGGGGGCCACGCTCCAGTTGAATGGCAACTCGCAGATGGTGGGTGAACTTCGCTCGCCCAACGGCACGGCCTTCGCGGGTTCCGGTGGCACGATCGTCAACGGCGTCGCCGACACGGCCACCCTCATCAGCGTGAACTCTGCCGCAGCCTGGGGCGGCAACATCTCCTCGGGAACGGGTGCCATCTTCTACAACAAGTCCGGCGCGAGCACCCAGACCATCTACAGCGACAACACCTACACCGGCGGCACGCTCATCAACGGTGGGGCGCTCACCTTGACCGATGAAGGCCGCCTCTCCGGCACGACCGCCATCACCATCAACAATGCCGCCCTCAATCTCACGGACGCTGGCACCATGGCCAACGCCGACCGAATCAACAACGCCGCGACCATCTCCATGCGCGGCGGCAACCTCTCGCTGACGGGACGCGATCTCTGGAACAGCTACGAACAGGTCGGTGCCATCACCCTCGCCGGTGCCCAGAACAACCTCACCGCCACCGTGGCAGCCAATGGGTCGGTCCGGTCTGCCGTCCTCGAGACGGGCAACCTCACCCAGAATAACTTTTCCACCCTGCTCTGGGGTGGCGCTTCCGGCCAGATGGGCAATGCAGGTCGGATCATCATCGCCAACGGCACCAGCCTGCTCGTCAACGGCATCATTCCGTGGGCGACCGGAGGGGCTGAATTCGGCAGCTATGTGAACCCGACAGCGGGCAATGCCACCGGCGGCCTAGCCAGCCTCAACGCCGCCGGCTACCAGGGCTATGATGCATCCATCATTCCGGCCGGTGCAGGCACCACCACCCAGAATCTCCGACTCGCCAGCGCCTCCTTCGTCGTCCCAGACGTGAACATCGGCTCGGCGGGCACCTACAACGCCAACGCGATCCACTTTGTCACCAGCGCCAACAATCAGGTGCTCAGTTTCGCCGACAACGCGGACACGCTGAACCTGAACTCCGGCGGCCTCAGCGTCTCCGGCAACTTCACCGGCAAGACCATCGGCTCGGCGGTCGGCAACGGCTTCCTCACCTCCGGCGGGACACAGAACAGCGGCACCGCCCCGCTCTACCTCACGCAAAACCAAGGCACCGTCCTCGTAAACTCCAGCATCGTCGATAATGGGAACGGTGCGGCCACCCGCTTTGTTTACACCCCGTTCAATGGGGCGGTCATCACCTTCAATGCCGCCAACACCTACACCGGCGGCACCCAGCTCAACGGCAACGTCAGTCACACCGGCACCCTGGCGCTCAACGTCACCGGGGGCAACGGCGGCTCCACCGTGGCCATCCCGGCGGGCGATCTTGAAATCAACAACGCCACCGTCCGTCTCGACCAGGCCAGCCAGATCCACAACAGCGTGGTCCCGGTCCTCCACGGTGCGGGCACCTTGAACCTCAACAACTTCAACCAGACCCTCGCTGGGCTGAGCTTTATCAATGACGGTTCCGGCACCGCCGCCTCCGTCACCACCGGCACCGGCATCCTGACCCTGACTGGCGGTATCACCGCCTCCTCGTCCAACGTCGGTTCGGTTTCCACCATCTCCGGTGCGGGCACGGGCGGCATCGCCGTGGACCTCGGCGGCACGACACGCACATTGACCGTCAATCCGGTCATCGTGAACGGGAACTCCACCGTGGCCAACGCCACCCCCACGCTGGCCATCAGCTCCCCAATCAGCAGCTCCACCAACCTCGCCACCACCGGCCTCACCAAGGCGGGCAACGGCCTGCTCCAGCTCTCCGGTGCCAGCCTCTTCGGCGGCGGCGTGACCGTCAACGCGGGCGGGTTGCTCATCGCCGGTAGCTCCACCGGCACCCGCGACGCCCTCGGCGTGGTCACGGGCTTCACCAACGGGCCGCTCGGCACGGGTGCTCTCACCATCAATGCGAACGGTACCTTCCTCCAGGCCGACGCCACCGCCCGCACTCTCAATAACGACTATGTCTTCGGTGCTGGCGTGAACAACCTCACCTTCCGCGGCACCGGCACCCTGACACTCAACGGTGCCACCAGCTTGACGAACAACACCACCTTCACCGTCGAGGCACCGCAGGGCATCCTGACCCTGAATGGCCTGATCGGTGAAAGCACCGTCGGCCTCGGCATCACCAAGGAAGGCCTCGGCACCTTGCTCCTGGGCAGCAACAACACCTTCACCGGTGGGTTGACCCTCAACGCGGGCACTCTTGCTCTGGCTGGGATCAACTCGGGCAGCACCGCCCCGGTGTTCGGGGGCACGAATGTCACCATCAATGACGGTGGCCTGCTCGCCCTCCAGAACAATGGCACCGGCAGCAACGGCCTGATTTCCTACGCGAACAATATCGTTATCAACGGCGCTCTCGCTTCGGCCAACCTACATGTGGCCAACAACGGTGCCAACACCGGCAACGCCATCGAGATCGCCGACCTGACTCTGAACGGCGGCCAGATTCTGAACATCAGCAGCGCTAACAACTACGGCCTGCGCCTGCTCAACGTCAGCGGGGACACCGTGGGCGGTGCGGTTCCGAGAATCAACGTGGCCGCCGGCCTCACCGTCACCATCCTCGGTTACACCGGGGACGCCCCCATCAATGTTGGTCAGGGCACGCTGCTCTTCCCGGACATCGTCACCATCGGTACCCCGACCACGCTTTCTGGGGGAGCCGTCGTGCTGAATGGCTCCTACCCGCTCAGCGTTTCCAATGCAACGCTCTCGGGGGCGAACATGACCTCCTTCGGCTACACTGCGGGCAGCCTCACGGGCAACTTCGCCACCCTTGCTGCCGCCCCAACTGCCGTGTTCAGCACAGCGAACGCCGGCATCGGCTTCACCGGATCCAATTTCTCCGTGAACACCCTGGCCGACGGAGCCTTCGGCAACCGTCCCAACACCATGGCTGGCACGGGAGTGAACTCGGTCGCTACTTTCTCCGGTTTCCTGGAAGTCACGGGTGCGGGCAACTACACCTTCCGCTCCGGCACGGACGACGGCATGACGCTTTACATCAACGGCAACGCCGTGGCCTCCGATGCCTTCGGCCATGCCTTCACCGACTCGGCGGCCGTTACCGTGCCGCTCACCGCCGGCTACCATTCGATCGTTTACAAGTTCGCCAACGGCGGCGGCGGCGGCGGTTACCGCGTGCTTTACTCCGGCCCGGACACCGGCAATGCCTTCCAGACCGTGGGCGGCAGCAAGACCTTTGCGACCACTGCTCTCCCCACTGCGGCCAATGGTTTCAACGGCGCGGCCATCATCAACAATGACTACTCCCTCGCGGCGTCCACCACGGCCACGATTGACACGGCAGGCACCATTTTTGGCGCGGTCATTGATCCTTCGAAGTCGTTGACCCTGGGTGCCAATTCGGTCCTCAACGTCGTCAACGGCACCTTCGGCAGCTTCGGCTCCGGCTGGTTCGGTGCGGGCGGCGCGACGACCATCGGCAATGGTGCCATCCTCGCCACCACCAACACCGCCACGGCGGGTGCGGGCACGTTGCAACTCCTCGGAGCCATTACCCAGAGCGGCACGGGCCTCGTAAGCGGCGGGAACAGTAATGCTCTCATCAAGGCGGGTCAGGGCACCCTCGTCCTCGGCGCAAACAATACCGCCACCTTCACGGGCGATATCGCCATCCAGGGCGGCACGGTGATGCTGAACAATGCTGCGGGTCTTCCTGCGGGTGTGACGACGGTTTCGAATACCACCTTGGCCGCTCAAGCTGCAGCCACGACCGTCTCTGGCTCCGCTGTTATCACAGGAATCACCTCCACCGCGAGCATGCAGCAGGGCATGGCTGTCACGGGCACGGGCATCCCCACAGGTGCCTACATCGTCAGTGTGGACAGCGCCAGCCAGATCACCATTTCGCAGAACGCCACAGCCTCTGCAACGATCGCCAATCTTGTGGGTGCCACCAGCGGCACGCTGGACCTCAACGGCCAGACCGCCGTCGCGGGCAATGTGACCATCAACGGCGCGGGTTCCTCCGCCCTCGCCTCTGGCAGCACCGGTGCCCTCTGGAACAGCAGTGGCAACGCCGCCAGCCTCTCCGGCCCGCTCACCCTCGCCACCAGCGCCACTGTAGGCGGCTTCGGCAATTTGACGCTCGGTGTCATCAACTCCGCCGCCACCACCGTGACCATGACCAAGGCTGGTGCGAACACACTTTTCCTTAACACAGCGAACAACACGACCCTCCTCGGTCCCATCGCTCTCGCGAACGGTATCATCCAGATCGGTGACGCCAACGCCCTCGGTGCGGCGACCTCCCTCCTCCAGGACGGTACGACCATTAGCAGTGGTGCCGTCCTCGACCTGAACGGCCAGACCACCTCGGAATTCCTCTCCATCAACGGCGTGGGCCGCGCGAACTTCACCGCCGCCCGCAACACGCTGGGTTCCCTGGTGAACACCGCAGCCGGAACGGCCACTGTTAACAGCGCCCTCGTCCTCGCGGCCAATGCCAGCGTCGGTTCCGACTGGATCAACGCCATCAGCGGAGGTGCGGCCGGCGGCGACATCACGCTCGGCGGCATCGTCAGCGGTGCCTTTGCCTTGACCAAGGTCGGCAGCAACACCCTCAACCTCACCGCGGCCAACACCTTCAACGCTCTGAACATCACCCAGGGCACCGTCGCCCTCAGCGGTGCTGGCACCATCGGCTCCGGCGGTGCGGTCACCGTGGGCACAGGCGTGGTCACCGGCATCACTCCCGCAAACACCCTCTCGCTTGACTACGCCACCAACGCCACGGCAAACCGGCTCACCGACGCCCAGGCGCTGACCTTGAACGGCGGCACGCTCGTCATCAGCGGCCATGCTTCCACTGCGGTGACCGAGAGCCTGACGACCGGTGCCCTTGCTTTCGGCAACCAGCACAACCTTGTCACGCTGATCAACAACGGAGCCAATGTGCAGCTTCTCAGCACGGGTGCTGGCACCCTTACCCGCGCTGTCAGTGCCACTGCCTTCATCCGCGGCACCAACATCGGCTCCGCAGCACCTGCGGCCGGTAATACCAATATCATCTTCGGAACCGCACCCGGAACGACGGGCAGCACCGATGTCTTCGGTGCGACCACCGCCACGGGGATCATCCCGTGGATCGTAATCGAATCCGGTGCCACTGCCATCGGTGGCACGACTGCCACCTTCGCGAACTACACAGCCGCCGCCGGTCTCCAACCGATGGCCGCTGGCAACTTCGCCGCAGCGCTGCCGACCGCAG
>Ga0247844_1001849_pt1 | contig 36665 bp, 28 predicted proteins | sample LaCtaG_FD_192421 | JGI IMG/M metagenome (GOLD analysis project Ga0247844, IMG submission 192421) | Freshwater microbial communities from meromictic Lake La Cruz, Castile-La Mancha, Spain - LaCruzMarch201714.5m_1 | ecosystem: Environmental > Aquatic > Freshwater > Lake | place: Spain: Castile-La... | reverse complement strand
TTATTTCAAATTTTACGTCATTGAACTTTTCTTTCAGGCGGTTCACCAGCACCTGTAAATCCTGTTGTTTGCGGAAATTATCGCGCTGCTTGTTTTCGAGTTCGTGAATTTCGTTGCGGGCTTTGAAATAGGCCTGCTCTACTCCACTGAGTGCGGCTTCTTTCTCCTTTTTCTGGGCGTAGCCCGTGGTTAATTCCTGGGTAATGCGCTGGATATCCGTCTCGATCATACCCAGCTCGTCATTGTTTTTGGCAAGGTTGGTCTGCGCGGTAGCGAGTGTTTGACGGAGGTCATTGCGGCGGTTTTCGCGGAAAGCGAGTTCCTGCCGGAGCGTGTTGACCTTGTTTTGCTGACGAATGAACTCTATGTTTTTCTGGTTATAGGCCGCGCTGGAGTGGCTGAGTTGCTCTGCTACGTCCCGAAAAGATCCATCGGCACTTGTCAGGCGTTCACGCAAAGCGGCGGCGGCGGCGGTTTTGCTGGACAAAACGGTTTCGATCAAGGCGTTGCTTTCCGTCAAGTTTTTGATACGCTGATTGGCATCGCCCGCTTGAGCATCAAAATTGGCTACAAACGCCGCAATATTGTCCAACTTTGCCTGCATCCCGGCCTTGTCCTGGCTGAGACGGTTGAGCACTTCGCGTTCGCGCTGAAGCATGGCCGATTGGTCGGCATTGCGCAGCGCGGAGATGTGCGTTCGCAGTGTGCTGAGTTGTGTATTGAGTTGATTCTCTGTGCCTTCCAGCTTTTTGATTTCCGTCTCGAGTATTTCGAGGTTTTTTTTGCGGCCAATTTTTTTACCCTCAAAAAGCCCTACAGAGCCGCCTGACATCGAGAATTTCCGCTTTACAAAAGTGCCCGATTTGGAAATGATCGTCATCTCTGAGCCTGTAGCCGAGGAAGGAAGACTCTCCTCTGAAATCACCACATTTTCCAACAAAAATTCCATCAAGGGGCGGTACTGCGCTTCTACTTCCACTACATCTACCGCCTGGATTCCACCGGGCAATAATGCGAGTGGCACCTGATAGTCGCGAAAAGCATCCAGCATGAAAAAATTGGCGCGACCTTTTTGACTTTGGCCCAGCAGCCCAATGGCCTTCATGGCTTCTTCGGCATTGGGTACCACGTAGTAGTTGAGGTAGTTTTCCAGATAGTTTTCAATCACAATCCGGTACTCTTCCCGAACATAGAGCATATCAGAAAGCAAGGGACAGCGCTTGGCCCATTCTTTGTCCTGGCTCAAAAACTTGATGCTCTCCGGGAAACCTTCGAGCGATTCGACCATACTTTTGGTCAATTTGTGCTCGTTGCGGCGGGCATCGAGGCCGCGGTTATGGTCGGCGAGTTTTTTGGAAAGCGCGTCTTGTTGCTGTTCGCTTGTGACCAAATCAGCCTTTCTTTTGATTTCGGCTGCATCCAGATCGGCGATTTTTTTGGCCTGAGCGGATTCTGTCTTGGTCTGTTCTGCCAGATTTTTCTCCAGCATTTTCATCTCCTCCCGGCGCGTTGCAATGTCGCCCAAAGTGCGCTCCACGTCGCGGCGAAGGTTTTCGATTTGGTTGGCCTGAATGGCTTTTGTCTTTTCCAACTCCACAATTTCACGCTCAAAACCCTGCTGTTCTTTCACGAACTCGTCCAGGCTGCCTTTCATCAGGTTATGGTCGGAGCGGACTTTTTCTAAGGTTTTTTGCGCTTCTGTGAGGGCAACTTCAAATTCTCCCTCCAGATTTCGCTCATAATTCAGGTCGGTTTGATAGCCTTCAATTTCTGAATCCAGCGAGCGGAGGGTGTTGCCGCTGTTGGCAATTTGGTCATAGAGTCGTTGGAGGTCGTTGTTGACAAATGAGCGTTTTTGCTCCAACATGGCCTTCTCGTTTTCCTTGCCTCGAATGCGCCCTGTCAGTTGGTTGACCTCCTGTTGTTGCTCGCTAAGGCTGGTTTCTTTGTCCGTATGGCTCTTCCGTTTGGCCTCGGTGTCAGCCTCCAGCAAGCGAGTCATGGCCTCAGTGCTGCGATAATTGTCTTCTTCGCGGGTGATTTGGCCTTCGAGTTCTTTATAGGTTTTTTTGTGCCTGGCGAGGTTGTGGACTGCTAGTTCAACGCTGATGGTTTTGTATTCGGCCTTTAGTTCGTAATATTTCTGAGCGCGTTCGGCTTGTTTTTCGAGCTTTTTAAGTTGGTCGGTGATTTCAAACAAGAGGTCCTCTACCCTATCGAGGTCGGCGGCAGTGGCTTCGAGTTTTTGCTTGGTCTCCAATTTGCGCGCCTTGTATTTACTCACCCCGGCGGCCTGTTCAAACATCTTGCGTCGAGCCTGTTCGCGGTCAGAAAGCATGTCTTCCACCATGTTGAGCGCGATGATGGCGTAACTGTCTGGTCCGATGCCTGTGTCCAGAAAAAGGGAGGTGATGTCTTTGAGGCGGCAGGAAACCCCATTGAGGCGGTATTCGCTCTCACCACTTCGGTAGAGAATGCGGCTGATGGCGACCGTGGTGTAATCAGTCGGCAGGACGTTTTTCGTGTTGTCAAAAGTCAGCGTTACCTGAGCCATTTGGCCTTCCTTGCGCTTTTTAGTGCCGTTGAAAAGGATCGAGGACATCTTGTCCAGGCGCAACTGACTGCTTTTTTGCTCGCCCAACACCCAGCGGATGGCGTCTACCACATTGCTTTTGCCTGAGCCGTTGGGGCCCACCACGCCCGTCACATCGGAGTTGAAGTGGAGCACCGTTTCATTGGCGAAGGATTTGAACCCCTTGATTTCTAATGATTTAAGCCGCATATCTGCCCTTGACTATTGACCGTTGGCTGTTGACCGTTGACCGTTGACTATTGACTTTTGACCGTTGACTTTTGACAAAAACTTACTCTTTTGGAATCTGGTCAACGGTCAAAAGTCAATAGTCAACGGTCAAAAGTCAACGGTCTGACAAAAAAGAGGGCGAAAATAGGGCTTGGGAAAGAAATGGGGGGTGGGAAGTTTTCAACACAGGTTAGGGAAATGACTTAGTATCAATAAATACAATGCAAATTGTTTTAAATAAGAATATTATCCGCTTGGCCCAAGTTATATTCTAATGCATCTTTCACTCATAGGGATTCTTTTCAGGTTGTAGGTGGCAACTTCGTCAATTTGCGCAAGCACCTCTTTGTCCCAAATCAGTTTTCTAGCCATTTTGCAAATTGTTTTTGGGCATCTTCATCAGAGACAAAGTTGCCTTCATCTTTGCTCCGTTCAATTGCACGAAGTAGCGCGGCTTCCTGCAGGGAAGTCATTTTTGATTCAACATCCTCCTTCAATCCATTTTCCATCTGAATGCGCGTTCGGATGAAATCCAACATCAACTCGTATAATTGATGGATGGAGTCTTGGTCTCGAATTTTCGAGAGCCATTCGTACATTTCTAATTTTTGTTCGATAGCAGACATGGCAGACAGATTTTTCTTGCAAAGATAAAAGGTTCTACATTTGGCCGTGCAATCCTCCTACCACAACTTCCGACTTTTTTATAACCAGAGCATCCACCCGGAATTGCTCAACATGGAGCAACGACGGCGGCGGCTTATGCGGCTGCTTCTGCTCTCCGGGCTGATGCTGGTGGGTGTGGTGGTGCTACAGGTTTACCTTTCCATTTTTGCGGTTACGCTGGCCTTGTTTATCCCGGTCGGACTTTGGATCGCCTATTTAGCGTTCAAGGTGCAGATTTTTTTCAAAGAATTCAAACCGCGTATCGTGACACTTTTGCTCGATTTTATTGACAATGATGTGAATTTTTCCTTCGATGGCTACGAACCCAAGGGCTTTATTCCGACTGATAAATTTCTGGAAAGTCGGATTTTTACTACTTGCGACGATTATTTTGGCGAAGATTTGATTCGAGGGCAGGTGCGCGAAACCCCATTTGAGGTTTGTGAATTGCGCGTTAAGGAGTTCTCTGAAGTGCGCAGTCAACTCGACCTTGTTTTTTCGGGTATTTTCCTGGTGGCCGATTACCAGCGTTGGGACATGCACGGCGGCGTTTTGGGACTTCCCGATGCATACCGCAAATACCTGAGTCGCAGCGAACGGGCGTTCCATCTCGAAGGTGGGCGAAGGGTTCGGGATGGGATTTTACCCGAATTTGAGGTATTTTTTGATACTTATGCCACGCCCGATGTGCGGATTAAAGACGTGATTTCGGAGGAGTTTCAAAAAGCCATCCTGCTTTTTCGACAGCGTTTTCAGGAAATTGGCCGCGAAAAGGAAATTTACTTCTCCATCATTGGCGATAAAATCTACCTCGCCTTGCGGCAGGATCGCGACCTGTTGGAACCCTCCTTATTCGCTAATAATACAAGTTATGAAGTTGTACACGAGTTTTATGAAGACCTGAGTCTGCTCCTTGAATTGGTTATGGAAGTAGATGCTATGAATTAACAGGTAGCTATCCCGTTAAACAAATCAAAAACAACAAGGCTGCCGCATTTTCCGAACTTTGCAGCGTTTTCTCGCAAAGTTTATCTGACATGCACACCGCTCGATTTCCACTTTTCCTGCTAATTGCCCTATTGGCCCTTCATTGTACTCCTGTAAAACCACCAACAAAATCTAAACCTAAAGCACCCTCAAAGTCTGGTGCCTACACCGAGGCGGTCGCCACTCCTTTTCGCAAAAAGGTGGTGGACTATGGCAAAAAATTTGTGGGAACCACCTACAAATATGCCGGTCAAAGCCCTAAAACGGGTTTCGACTGTTCGGGTTTCACAAGCTATGTATTGAAAGAATTTGGCGTGATGGCCTCCCCTGCGTCGGCTATTCAAGCCACTGAAGGGCGCCATGTCGCCATAGAAAAAGTTATGCCCGGCGATTTGATTTTTTTTGGCGAAAGCAAGAAGAAAATCTCCCATGTGGCGCTTGTTGTAAAACGCGGGTCGGATGGTATAACCTGCGTTCACAGTACGACCAGCAGGGGTGTTATTGTGGAGAATATCAGTCAATCCGCTTATTGGAAGACAAAGATTTTGTTTGCCAGGGATGTGATCTCGGAGGATTGAGTTGGCGGCAAGGCAGCGAAACCCAAATGCATTTGGTCTTGCAGGAAATCTATTTTCCTGCCTTATGACCTTGTTATACCGTTTCTTTTTCGTTGCTATATTTACATTCGCCTACGCTCCTCTTTTTTCGCAGTCGGATTGCGGCTGTTCACAATGTCAAATTCCCATCGTTGCTAATCTTACACGCACGTTTAGCCTGGGGGTTATTGGTGCTCAGTCCAATTGGTTAGGGGCAAACGGGCAGGGTGTCTGTGAGGTGGAGATTGATTTTGCTCATGATTTTATCAGCGACCTTGAGATTTCGCTCACTTCCCCGTCTGGCCAAACGGTTCCGCTCATTAGTTCCCCCGCTAATAATGATACGACTTATTTCTCCCGCTGGAAGATCAAAATAAAACGCTGTGGTGATCCGGCAAACCCGGATCCGGGGTTTTCTCCAATATTTGAGAGCAACACAAACTGGCCAAATAATTCAACGTTTACGGGCAGTTATCACCACAATGTGACCCCGGCAAATGATTGTTTAGAAAGTATCAATACTGGTCCCGTCAATGGTAAATGGCTTCTAACGGTTAGCAGTAATGGGTATCGGGGCGTAGGCTATATTTATGGGTTTAAGATTAAGTTTTGCGACCAGTCCGGAATTATATGTTCAGGGTTGAACTACGAATCAATTGCAGGCGAATCTTGCAATAGTGCCGCTCCGCTCCCTGCCAATGTGAATCTTTTGTTCGGCAACACAAGTTATGGTAAGGATGGCGCCATTGGATTTTGCGGCACCATCGAAAATGATCAATGGTTTTCATTTGTCAGCGCCTGCAACTTAATGAGCATGACCATTACGCCTGGATACTGTTTGAATGGCGCCGGATTGCAATTGGCTGTCTACGAGGATTGTAATACCCCTCCTCTGGATTGTTTGGAAGGCTGCAGTTTTTGCGGTTGGCAACCTCAAACTTTGGTATTTCCAACAGTCCCAGGAGAAGAGTATTACATCCTGATAGACGGTTTCGCCGGAGATTTGTGCGATTTTATTTTTGAAATTCCCCCACAATGTATTGGTGGTATAGGCGACCCTGATTTTGAAGAATTTAATCCGAATGGTTGCCAAAATGCTTCGATCGGTGTGGCGCTCAACAAAATTCCTTTCGGCGCCGCAGGCTATATTTGGAAAGCGACCAACGGCGCTTTGGTAAATGGCCAACCGGAGGTGACGATTCCAGGGCCTGGAAACTTGTCAGTAGAATTGACCTTCGGAAATGGCGATGGCGAAGTTTGTGTTGCTGCCTATAATTTTACAGATACCAGCGCTTTTGTTTGCCTTCCATTTACAGCCGACACGAACCTTTTTCTGGTGGAAAATGCCACGGTCTGTTATACAGAATATCCCTATATATCAGCGTATTACGATTATGGTGTTCCACTACTTTCGTATCCTGGGACGCGTCAATTTTATTTGTCCGATTATGTAGGAGACGATGGATATGTATATCCTTGCCCGGTATTACTCACAATCCATTTGGAGACCGAAGGAGGGTTTTCTACACTACCACCAGTCGTTGGAATAGGTTCGGAATATACGTTTCCAGATGGTCTAATGGTCAATAGTGGTGGCGTGTATGTATGGTCAGAGACCTTAATCTCCGGGTGTAGCAATGACTATGCCCAGCGGGTCTATTTGATTGATTATTTTACAGATAGCGATGGTTGCGCGCCTGATACGGTCACTTTTATGATGCCAGGCGGGGTTATGCTTGAATGCCCTGGCGCAGTGCCTTCCATTATTAGTGGTGCGGGTCCTCAAAAAGTGGTATATAACAATGCTGGCGTTTATGACCTGATTGCCAAAATTGGTGGTCAAACATTTCTTTTTGAGGATACGCTGGTGCTTAACCTCAACGCCCCTCCGCTGGCCAGTTTCAGCTCGAGTGTATCCCAAAACGTTTTGACCGTAAATAACCTCTCCTCCAATGCCACCAATTATCTTTGGGATTTCGGCGATGGCGCCACTTCCACAGAAACCAACCCGTCACATACCTATTCCGCTCCAGGAACTTACACTGTTACATTGACCGCATTCGGGCTTTGTCCCAGTACAACCCAAACCAAACTCGTTGTGATTGCTGGGCAATTGCCTTTGGCAGCATTTCAGATTTCACAAAATGCAGGATGTTCACCCTTTACGGTTCAATTCACGGATCATTCGATTGGGCAACCAACAGCCTGGCATTGGGAATTTCCGGGCGGATATCCTTCAATTTCCACAGCAGAAAATCCGATCATTACTTACAACAGTCCCGGAACCTATTCAGCTACGCTAACGGTCGAGAACATTTTTGGCCAAAATACAAGTGTCCAAAATGCCCTTTTGACCATCCTCCCACTTACGATTGCCGATTTTACGGCGGATACTCTTTTAAATGAAGTATCCCTGAGCAATCTTTCGCAAAACGCAACGGGGTATCTATGGGATTTTGGCGACGGTTTTACGTCCACAGAAATATCCCCCAGCCATACATACAATTCCCCAGGGGAATACACCATTACTTTGGTAGCAAATGGCTTATGTGGGTCAAGTGTCAGCACTTTTTTAGTGGATATCACGGCACCAGCCCCACAAGCAGCCTTTCAGGTTGTACAAAATATGGGTTGTGTGCCATTTATAGTTCAGTTTCAGGATAATTCTACCGGCAACCCCAACCAATGGCATTGGGAATTTCCGGGCGGCAATCCATCCAGTTCAATTGAGCAAAATCCGAGCGTTACTTACAGTGTGCCAGGTAGTTATTCGGCTACACTGATGGTACAAAACGGGTTTGGACAATCCAGCCTGAGTCAAAATGCGATAATCACCGCCCATCCGTTGCCAGAAGCGTATTTCTCCGTCCTAATAAACCAAAATCAAATATTATTGGAAAATAACTCCGTGAATGCTACGAGTTATTTATGGAATTTTGGAGATGGTTTTACCTCTGATGAAGTCGCTCCAACCCATGTCTACGCTATGCCCGGCTCATACCTCATAACCCTGATAGCCAACGGAATCTGTGGCATTAGCCCAAGTGCACAAAATGTAAATATTTCAGGCCAGGCACCACAGGCGGCATTCCAGGTTTCCCCGGCAGCGGGCTGCGTTCCGATGGTGGTACAGTACCAGGATCTTTCGACGGATGATCCAAGTGCGTGGTTATGGCAGTTTCCGGGCGGTTTGCCAGATACTTCTACGGCACAAAACCCAAGCATAATCTACTTGACGCCAGGCACTTATGACGCTACGTTGACCGTTCAAAACGCTTTTGGCGAAAGCACTTTGGTTCAAACAGCCCTCGTGAATACCAGTCCGCTGCCGACGGTATTGTACACCATGACCCCCAATGGTTTGGAAGTGAGCTTTACAAACCTATCCGAGGAGGCAGATTCCTACGTTTGGGATTTTGGTGACGGCAATACCGCTACGGAGGCCAATCCAACGCATGTATATGTAAGTCCGGGCGATTACCTGGTTACGCTCCAGGCCATCAATACCTGTGGGACTAGTATTTTGCAGCTTTGGGTGAGTGTGTTGGTGAGCGGAAGTTTCCAGCCATCCTCCTTTGCGTGGCTGCGTATCTCTCCAAATCCTTCGGATGGATATTTTCATTTAGAACTGCGCGACAAGCCAGCTCCAAAATTGAGCTGGCGGCTATTCAATGCGCTGGGCCAATCCATAGAAGCGCGCAATTTGGGCTCATTTGAAGGCGAATATGCCGAAAAACTGGATCTCTGGCACTTACCCCCGGCCATTTATTGGCTGGAAGTGCAAACCGACGAAAAGCGAAATTGGGTGAAACTGGTGATTGAATAATGAGGGTTAAAATCGGTCGCGAATTTGCTCCAACAAACGCTGCATCTCTGCTTTCCAGGCCTTGCTGCTCCCTACAAAATTGTTGTGCATAAAACTGAAGATCAATACTTTGCCACTATTACAGACCACATAACCGCTTAGACATTGAACACTGCTCATGCCCCCGGTTTTGGCAAAAACGTAGGGTTTTCCGTCCTTGCCTGCATACCGATCTGCGATGGTACCGCTCACACCTCCCGCAGGAAAAAGGGGGAAAAGTCGTTCGCGGGGTTGTTCTTTCCAAAGTTTCAATAGCACTTGGGAGATGCTCTGGGGCGTCATCAGATTGTAGCGCGATAGACCGGAGCCATCTACCCATTTGGGGCGTTGGGGCAGATTCATCTGGGTGCTGTCTAGCATCCACTTTATCATGGTATCTTGCTGGAGCAGGTCGAATTTTACCCCTGCGCACACCAGTAGCATTTGCTCGGCGATGAAGTTATCGCTTTGGTGCATCATTCGACGGAGGACGGTGTCGAGGGGGGTGGAATAGAGGGTGCGCCAGGGATAAGTTGACAATTCAATATCAGGATGGTCTTCTGGAAAAAATTCTGTTATAGGTCGTTTGAGGGTGTCGCTGAGCAGATCGCCCAGCAATGTAGTGGGATTTGTATCATCCCAGGCAGCAAACTGTTTTATTAATGGACGGAACGGTACTATCCTCTCTTCCTGGTCCGCTAAGGTGTCTAATATCCAGTTATTATTTTCCTCCATTCGTTTGACTTTTGCTTGCGTTTCAATTTGCCAGTGCCTAAAAAAACCAAGAAAAAACGTGGGTTCAACATGAAATTCGTTGTTTGGCTTCCCGCTCACTTGAAAACAGTTGCCATAGATCGGCATTGGACTCCGTTCAGGCTGGTATTCTTCATTAAAATCATCCCAAGCCCAGCCTGCGCCAAACCGACCTTCATCAAAGTGACGATGGAGGTATACCAATTTTACTGGTGGACGATAAAGCAAGCGTCTTGCTAGCTGCCATACCTCAAATTTTGGATGTAAAAAAGTAGGATCCCCTGTGCCCCGAAATACAATGGCGTCATCGGGATAAAGATACTGTACGCCCGGCACCGAATCCCCCAAAACCTCCAGACAAGTCGCCAGCGTAAAAATCTTCGTGTTCGAGGCTGGTGTGAAATAGTGGTCGCCATTAACGTCCACCAGCGTTTTAACATTGGCAGGATCCAGCAAGGTAAAACCCGTAAAAGCCTTGGAAAAAACGGGGGAATGGGCTACTTCGCGCCTGATTTTCAAGGCGGAACGAGTGTCTCTGCTTTTGAAAACCGCACAGGAAGGAAGCAATAATATGAGTAGGAGGAAGAGGCGCATGGTTGGTAGTGTGTGTTAGGGGTATTTCACGCAACGGTGCAACGTTTAATTTCACGCAACGGCGCAACGTATAATTTCACGCAACGGCGCAACGTATAATTTCACGCAACGGCGCAACGGCGCAACGATTTCACTCAAACGTTGCGCCGTTGCGTGAAATAAAATGCGCCGTTGCGTGAAAATAAAAACGTAGCGCCGTTGCGCCGTTGCGTGAAACTTCAAACCTATCGTTTCGCCAATTTACTATTCGAATACCCATACCCAAAATAAATCACCAAGCCCGCCACCAGCCAGATGAAAAATCCCAACCAGCTCTTAGCCGGAATCTGCGCCATCATGTAAAGGCAAGACACCAAACCCAGAATTGGAATCAACGAAAGCTTGTGTTTAAATGCCAGCCAGGCCATGATCAAACAAGTGAAAATGAACAACCACATGGGTATTTTGTGCTTGAAAAGGTGCCAGCCTGACTCATATTTTGCATCCTCTGTAATGGGCAAGGCCGTCACGGTTTGATTGTAAGCGTCTCCTTTCAGGCCATCCAGATAATCCGCAACGACTCCGTTGACTGCTGCAAAACCGGCGCTGTCACGCGTTGCCAGGTAACTTTGAACTGCGGGCATCTCTCTTTCGGGAACGTTCAAAAGCAGGTCTTCTACCCCATACATCTGGCGCTCATTGCCGAGCCAGGCTTTTGTATCTGTCGCATATCTTGAGAACATAAACACAACCCCTGCTACCAGCATGAGTGGGTAAATCCACTTGCCATTGACATACGGCGTACGGAATTTACCACGCGGAGCATTGGGTTGCACCTGCAATTTTAAAACGCCCCCGCAAACCAGCACGAAGGCAAACAAAGTACCCATACTGCACAAATCAAGTACCAAATCGCTGGGAATGAACAACATCGGCACCACCACGAAAAAGCCGGTCACCACCGTTGCAAACGTAGGCGTGCGAAACTTCGGGTGGATGTAAGAAAAGCGTTTTGGCAACAAACCATCGCGGCTCATGGTCATCCAAATGCGGGGCTGACCCAATTGGAATACCAAAAACACGCCCGCCATGGCCACTACGGCACTCACGGCGATGATGCCGGAGAACCATTTGAGGTTGAGTTTCTGAAAGACATAAGCCAGCGGATCATTGACATCCAGTTCTTTGTAACTCACCATACCCGTCAGCACAAGCGCAATGATGATGTACAGCACCGTACAAATGATGATAGAGTACAACATCGCACGTGGCAAATCCCGCTGCGGGTTTTTACACTCCTCCGCAGTAGTCGAAAGGGCGTCAAATCCAATGTAGGCAAAAAACACCGACGATACCCCAGCCATCACCCCACCAAAACCATTCGGCACAAAGGGATGCCAGTTGTCCACATTCACATAGCCTGCTCCAACGATGATGACGAGCAGGACAACAATCAATTTTAGCACCACCATCACATTGCCCGCAGTCTTCGATTCTTTCATGCCGACATACACGAGCGCAGTGATTAAAATCGACATTACAATGGCCGGAATGTCTAAAATGGTACGTAAGCTGCCGATACGAGGCGCTGACTGCCAGGCTTCGTAAGATTCTTTTTGTGACTGGGAGAAATCAGCAACCGTTTTACCGCCTTTGAGCATCGCTGAAGCTTCATCAAAACCGGCATGTGCAGACACATAATCTGTGGTAGCCCAGGCGGATATATGCCAGCCTGCACTCTCGCACAGGCCCGTGAAATAGCCCGACCACGATACGGCTACGGTAATATTCCCCACAGCATATTCCATCACCAGGGCCCAACCAATGATCCAGGCCATCAATTCGCCGAAAGCCACATAGGAATAGGTGTAGGCACTGCCCGAAACAGGCACCATGGACGCAAACTCTGCGTACGCAAATGCCGCAAAGCCGCAAGCCACTGCCGTGAATAGGAAAAGGAAAACGACCGCCGGACCTCCATTGTAACTTGCTGAGCCAATGGTGCTGAAAATTCCTGCGCCAATAATAGCGGCTATGCCGAATGCGGTAAGGTCTCGAACACTTAGGTTTTTGTCCAGGCCACCAGCGCCATGGATTTCTTCGTTTTGAGCCGTAGTGATGGCGTCGTCAATGGATTTTTTACGAAAAAGATTGTCAAGGAAAGCCATAAGGATAGGTTTAGGTTCTGCCGATTTGGACGGCAAAGTATGGCTTTGTTCAAAAATCCTTACGCTTTCAAAGTCGTCTTTTCCATGATCGATATTTCTGAACCTTCTGCTACAAAAACGGAGGTCGGTTTATCCATCAAAATCGCTTCAAATTCCTCCCCGTACAAACTGCCGAAATCGCCGGAAATCTCGTGGGAACGAACTTTGTACACATCCCATCGCGGATGCTGTACCTGATATTCGTTGGTGCTGCTTTCCCCTGCGCGGGCATAGCCCCAATAATGTTCTGTGATGAATTCTTCCTCGCTACCCACGGCAATCGGGGCTGCAATGGGTTCCGTGACCGCAGTCATTTTATACCAGTCACCTTTGAAAAAAGGCTTCCATTCATAAGTAATGGTGTGTTGCTCCTCGCTTAAATCCCAACTATGGCGCATACGGTGGGTCGTATAACTTTCCCGGTATACCACGTTGGCAACCAAAGAAATTGCAGGCTTTGGCACAATTTCTTTGATAAAAACAGCCCCGCGACGCCATGAGTCACCCACTTTTCGGCGGACATAAAAACGCAGGTTGGCTTCCTCAAAATCACGGTGAAACGGAATGGGCACGCCCAACAATTTGGTTTTCAAAAACATGAACCCCACCAGGCTGACATAACACCGCCCCTGCCAAAAATCCAGTTCTGTACCAAAGGGGACATACGGCGCAAGCAACTCCGGCGGCACAACGTAGTTGGCCATCATGAGTTTGCGCCATTCTGCAGTTAGGAAGGACATAGTTTGGTGATTGGTGGGGTGGTGATTGGTGGATTGGTGATTGGTAGATTAGTGATTGGTGATTGGTAGATTGGTGGATTGGTGATTGGTGGATTGGTGGAGTGGTGATTGGTAGATTGGTGAAGTGGTGATTAGCCACGTAGTGGCGGCACCGTTTATAGATAAAATCAGGTATTCGTAAGAGCCACGTAGTGGCGGCACGCTTGGCCAAACCGTGCCGGGGCTACGCCCCTCCAAAAAACACGCTAAAACCTGTTCTATAAACGGTGTCGGGGCTACGCCCCTTTTAGCCTATTAATCCCTAAAGTCATTAACATTGCCCTAAGGGGAGTTTACTCCGTTGAGTCGAGCGCATAATCTGTTGATTTTCTTACAATTATGCACTCGACGGAATAAACTCCCCTTCAGGGGCAGGGGGTCGGGCCGGGGTTGGCACCAATTTTTGAACACGCTTGCAAATTACCAATCACCACTCCCCCAATCACCAGTCCACCAATTAACCATTCACCTTTACGCTTCCGCATACGCCTCCATCGGCGGACAAGTACACACCAGATTCCTGTCGCCAAAAGCCTGGTCAATCCGTCCCACCGTAGGCCAAAATTTGTAACCATGATGGAGGTACGGCAGCGGGAACGCTGCCTTCTGACGGGAATAAGGGCGGTTCCATTCATCTGCCGTAACTTCCTGACAGGTGTGTGGTGCGTTGTGCAATGGATTGTCATCGTGGTCAAAATCGCCACGCGCGATGGCGTCGAGTTCTTCGCGGATGGCCAGCAGTGCGTCGCAGAATCGGTCAAGTTCGGCTTTGCTTTCGCTCTCCGTTGGCTCGATCATAATGGTGCCCGCCACCGGGAAAGACAGCGTGGGCGCATGGAAACCATAATCCATCAAACGTTTGGCAATGTCTTCCGCGCCAGCCAGGGATTTGAACGGACGCATGTCCACGATCATCTCATGGGCGCAGCGGCCATTTTCTCCCGTGTAGAGGATTTCATAAGCACCCTGAAGGCGGGCCTTGATATAGTTTGCGTTGAGGATGGCGTATTTCGTAGCATTGGTCACTCCTTCTGCACCCAGCATGCGGATGTAGGCGTAAGAAATGAGCAAAATACTCGCACTGCCCCATGGCGCCGCAGAAATTGCATGGGTGCCTTGTGCGCCGCCAACTTCAGCAAAAACGTGATTGGATAAAAATGGCGCAAGGCTGTCATTGCAGCAAATGGGTCCCATGCCCGGACCGCCGCCACCGTGTGGAATGGCGAATGTTTTGTGCAAATTGAGGTGACAAACATCTGCACCAATGGTCGCCGGACTGGTCAGTCCAACTTGTGCATTCATATTCGCGCCGTCCATGTACACCTTGCCGCCGTGCTGATGGATCAGGTCGCAAGCTTCCTTGATACTGGTTTCAAACACACCGTGGGTGGACGGATAAGTCACCATCAGGCAGGAAAGATTGGCTGAATGTTGTTCAGCTTTGGCACGGAGGTCAGCCATATCAATGTTGCCGCGTTCGTCGCAGGCTACCACGACCACTTCCATGCCCGCCATTACTGCCGAGGCAGGGTTGGTACCGTGCGCCGAGGATGGAATAAGCGATACGTTTCGGTGTGCACCGCCGGTGGCCTGGTGGTAAGCACGAATGGCCATAAGCCCCGCATATTCGCCCTGTGCGCCGCTGTTGGGCTGCAAAGAACAAGCTGTAAAGCCTGTTATTTCACACAGATATTTTTCTAATTCGCTGATAATGTGCGCATAACCCTGTGCCTGATCCGCTGGCATGAAAGGGTGCATATTCGACCAATTGTCCCAGCTCACCGGGATCATTTGGGCCGCAGCGTTCAATTTCATGGTGCAGGAGCCCAAGGAAATCATCGAGTGTACGAGCGAGAGGTCGCGATTTTCAAGGCGTTTGAGGTAACGCATCATGTCGCTCTCCGTGTGATAGGAGTTAAAGACCGGATGGGTCAAGAATTCGCTCGAACGCGCCAGGGCAGCCGAATTTTGGATTTTGGATGTTTTATCCGCCGAAGGCTTGCCGGAGGAGGATGGATTTTGGATTTTTTCCGAGATGCCAAAAACGCTCAAAATATCATTCAAATCCTCCTCTGTAACTGTTTCATCAAGAGCAATTTGCAGGGCATTTTTTTCATAGAAAAAATTGATGCCTGCTGCTTCGGCTTTTGACTTTATGTCGGCCAATTTGGCTTCTGCAAACTCAAAACGAAGGGTATCAAAAAAGTGCGCATTGGTTTGTTTAAACCCTGCTCCGCTGAGTGCACCCGACAGCGCGGCAGCCATATCGTGGGCGCGTTGGGCAATGCCCCGGATGCCCTCTGGGCCATGATACACTGCATACATGGCAGCCATATTGGCGAGCAATGCCTGGGCAGTGCAAATATTGGAAGTCGCTTTTTCGCGGCGGATGTGCTGCTCCCGCGTTTGAAGTGCCATACGCAGGGCGCGGTTGCCATGCTTATCCACCGAAACGCCAATGATTCGGCCTGGAATTTGGCGTTTGAAATCTTCTGCACAAGCAAAGAAGGCAGCGTGCGGGCCGCCATAACCGAGTGGCACCCCAAATCGTTGGGAATTGCCTACGGCCACATCGGCGCCCCATTCACCCGGAGGGGTCAATAAGGCCAGAGAGAGGAGATCAGCGCCTACACAAACAAATGCTCCATTGGCTTTGGCTTTTTCAACAAAAGCTCGGTAATCCAATACATTGCCCTGACTATCAGGATATTGCAGCATTACACCAAAAGTCTTATCAGAAAATTCGAAGGACTTCCAGTTCCCGATTTTCAATTCGATTCCGTGGGGAAGCGCACGGGTTTTCAGAATATCAATGGTCTGGGGAAATACCGTGTCAGACACAAAAAACTCATTGGCTTCTTCGCCGTCTTTTGCCCGTTTGTTCTTCTCATGGTAAAACATGTTCATGGCCTCTGCCGCAGCGGTGCCTTCGTCCAGCAAACTGGCGTTGGCAATGGGCATTCCCGTGAGGTCGCAAATCATGGTCTGGTAATTGAGCAGACTCTCCAGACGTCCCTGCGCGATTTCGGCCTGATAAGGCGTGTACTGGGTGTACCAACCTGGGTTGCTGAACAGATTGCGCAGGATGACCGGCGGTGTGATGGAGCCAGAATAACCCATGCCGATATAACTCCGCATGACGCGATTCTTCTGGGCAGCCTTTTTCAGGTCTTGCAGGTACTCAAATTCAGACTGGGCAGGCGGGAGATTGAGCGGCTTTTTCAAGCGGATGGAGGCGGGAACCGTTTGCTCAATTAATTCGTCCAGAGATTTGACATTCAGGACTTTGAGCATTTCTTGGGTTTCGGTTTCACTGGGGCCGATATGCCGACGCTCGAAGCGGTCAGGGTGAGGAAACAAACTCATTATGGTGTGGTGTGTAAGTGTTGAGTGTGCTAAAAAAATCGCCGCGAAGGTAGAAAGGTTCAAGAAGAAACTTGTGGTGCTTTCCCAACATTTATCCTCCATAATTCCCATAAAAAAAATCCCCAGAGCACTGCGTACTCCAAAGCGATCAAGCCATAGTTCTCTTGCATCCCGCCACCTTGATAATGGCTGTAAGAAAGTGCTGCAACACCCGACCAAACAACGATAAATCTCCAATGGGTAAAGAGGGAAAGCGCCAATGGCACGGTTATATACCAGGGCTGAATGGTGGCAGACAAGGAGAGATAAATAAACAAGGCAAAGAGCAAAGCGTTGCTTAAACTTTCCGAAAATTTAAAACTTTCGGAAAGTTCGTTACTTCTTGTCCGCCAGGAAAGGACCAATACGCCCAGCAAGGTCAACCCACCCAAAGCCGGGCCGGAATATTCCCCAATGTCCCAGCCAATTTTTGAAAAACCAAGTTCCCGAACGAGGTAGTAAATGCTGGCATTGAACTGGAATTTCTGAAAATACAAACCCAGGCTCTCCAGCATATTGGGTAATACCACCAGAATGGGCGCAAACAAAATCAGACACGCCAACCCAAATATTGCATTAAACGCCCAACCTTTCCGCCAGCCCAACCAGCGCCACACGATCGGCAAAAACATAATGGGAAGCATTTTGCTGGCCGTGGCCAAGGCCCACCACAGAGCGCCTTTTGCAATTTTACCCTGTTGCAAGGCAAGCATCCCTGCCAGTAGGAAAAAGATCATGGCGCCTTCGAAGTGGCAGTTGCCCGTGATTTCAAGGAGGACGAGGGGGTTTAGGGCGTATAATAAGGAACACCGAAAGGCACCGATACCGCCGATACCACCGAATTTACCCAATAAACCATCATTTTTCGGTGGTATCGGCGGTGTCGGCGCATTTCGGTGGTCCATTATCCAAAGCGTGCCCATCTCACACCCCAGCAAAAACAATTTCATCACAAAAACACCCCCTAGTTCAGTCGTGGGAAAAAGCCAGGCTGCCAGCGCAAACACGGCCTGACACACTGGCGGGTACACCGTGAAGTAGCCAGGAGAATTGAGCCTGCCAAACAATTCAGGACTGATACCCGGTGGAAAGATTTGATTATCAATGAAATAAGCGGGCGTATGGAGAAATGGATGAATCCCTGCAACGGTCAAATGCCCATCCCAAAGAAAGCGGGCGTAATCATCCGAAAAATTCGGGATGCTGAAAAGTAAAAGCACCCGGAGACCGATGCCGAGCCAGAGGAGATATCGTGTTTGCAGGCCTGAAAAATGTTTTTGCTGATAAAAGACCACCCAGACATACAGTCCAAAAAACAAGGCATATGCAGCGATAAAAGTTTGAAAATCACTTCGTTGGACAAAATACCCCAAAAAAATCGTCAGTCCCGCGAAGGCAAGACTGACGATTGGGAGAAGGAATCTGTGGCGCATGCTGCGAAGGTACTTTTCAATGTTGTACCACCAATTTCCCAACTTGATTTTTGAGGCTCAGCAGCTAATTAGTTTTGGAAAATATCCGGCAAATCTTGCCATTTTTGCCCCGGGAAATAAGAAGCCTCCTCCTATGAAAAAACTCCGAGCCTTTTGGCGTTTGTTATATTTCGCCTTTTACACCTCTTTTAAGGTAGGCCAAATTATTCTCAGCAGCTTAATTTTCGGCAATGATATGCAGCGATCTATGCGAATACGCCAGCGTTGGGCGCAGCATTTGTTGTCTGCTATTGGAGTGCGTGTCGAAATGAGTGGCACGCCCCCCGACTTCCCCTGTATCTTAATGAGCAATCACCGATCATACTTAGATCCGGCGGTGATTGCGCACGATTCCTTAATCTATGGGGTTTCCAAAGCAGAGGTGGCCAAATGGCCTATTATTGGATTTGGTATAAAAGTGTCGGGCGTGTTGTTTTTGAAGCGGGAAAGCGTTGAAAGCCGCAAACGGACCTTGAAAGGAATTGGGGAAAAACTACAGGAAGGGTTCCCGGTACTGCTTTTCCCAGAAGGCACTACCCAATCAGCGCCCGGCACTGCTTCGTTCAGGCTGGGCGGTTTTAAACTTGCCGCCGAAGAAGGCTTCCCGATCGTGCCCGTAGCGATTGACTATGCCTCCATTGCTGACCATTGGACTGGAAACGACACTTTTTTACCTCATTTTTTACGACGATTTAGCGAACGGGAAATTCCCGTACAGATTCATTATGGGGAAGCAATTTGGAGCGATGATCCCCAGGTTTTGCTGAACGATGCCAAAATCTGGATTGATGCTGAACTTCTTGAGATCAGCAACCGTTTCAAGTTGGCAAGCCGCGAGCAGCAACAATTAGGCGGTGAAGCGTTTTGAATTTAGTTTTTAAAACTCTCCCTTTGAAAATCGTTGGGCTTACCTACCTTTGCAGCCCGCTTTACCCGCCGTAGTCCAATCAGGGCGAAGGAGGGCCTTAAAATAAAAACGCAAACCCGCCTTCGCCCTAATCGGGCTATGTCGGGTAAAGGCTCCATAGTTCAACGGATAGAATGGGAGTTTCCGGAACTTCTGATAGTGGTTCGATTCCACTTGGAGCTACTCAAACGTCCCCCATCAGTGTAGTGCTGGCGGGGGATTTTTTCAAATATCATTATGAGAATCAACATCTTGCTCGGTATCCTCGTCATTGCGGCCAGTATTTTGACCTGCAAAAACCTTCAAAAAACAAAAGCAAACGAAGCAATAGCAGCCCCCACACCGGAAGAAAAAGAACTGGGCATTCGAGCCTCTCATGTGATTGACGAAGAACGCCCCGACACAGTTCAAGGAACCTACCAAGTACGCAAAGCCCCAAAAATGGTGCAAGTTCCCGTAGATGTGTTGCCACCCCCTACGGCCAGCAAAAAAGCTTTTTTAAGTACTGGATGGTGGCACTTAAACATGGCTTTTCAGCCCAGCGATACCACCATTCACCGCCATTATCAATCCAAATGGTTGCAATTTCGCGAAGATCAAACTTTCGACATTCTTGTCAAAGGCAAGGTGGTAGATTCGGGCCGTTGGAACTATGACAGTGCGAACAATGAAATCCTGCTCTCCTGCAAAGACCCTTATATCAACAACTCATGGGGGGTGCAAGACAAGGGTTTTGTTATGATCTGGAAAGGCAATACCTCGCTCAATGTGACCGGGATTCAGGTGCGCGTTGTAGGCCAGCGTGAAACTCCGAAATGGTAGACCCCTACCCTCTTTCTCTTTCCTAAAGCATTATGGCAGTCACCAGTTTTACAGATGTCATTGCCCGGCTGGAGCAAATCATTGCTTGGGCTAAAACCACCGAATCCCCGCTGGGCTATTTCGCTGCGCTGTACTATAAAATGACCCTCGCTGTACGCGACGCGGTGCTTCGGGGCGAATTTGAGAATGGCTCCCGGATGGAACAAATGGACGTCGCTTTTGCCCAGCGATATTTTGACGCATTTGACACTTGGCAAACTGGGGGAATTCCTACAGAATCATGGCGTATCGCCTTTGAAGCAACAAAGGAAGATCAATTTGCAGTTATGCAACATTTGCTCTTGGGCATGAACGCGCATATCAATCTCGACCTCGGCATCTCGGCTGCTTCGATCCGGCAACGTGATGCGATTTTCGGCCTAAGAAAAGATTTCATGCACGTCAACAAGATTATTGAATCCCTTACCAACCAAACACAAAGCCAGTTGGCCAAAATTTGGCTGCCCTTCGATTGGCTTGACCGGCTGTTTCGCACGGACGATGAGGGCTGGATTGGGTTCAGCATCGATACCGCCCGGGCAGCTTCCTGGAAAGTGGCGCAGTTGTTAGCCTTTGCACCCGACCGTGCCGCCGAACAAGCCATTATTGCCGAACTGGATAAGAACGTGGCGTTTTTTGCAAAGAAAATTCACACACCTGGCATCTGGCTTCAATGGATGCTGCGGTTGATGCGGCGCTGGGAAGAGGGTTCGGTACGAGAAAAAATTGAGGTTCTGGAGTTGATTTGAGAGGTTTCGCGCAGATATTTTTCGCGCAGATGTTACGCAGATAGCAGGTAAGAACAGTTTTTTCATAGAGGAATCAAGTTTTTATTCGTCGAAGAGGGTAGTTTTTTGAAACATCTCGGTATAGGTGTTGTTTCCGATGCAAAATCTACCTTTGCGCTCCTTTTGCAGCGGGAATTAATTTCGAAGCAAATGATCTAACCGCGAATTGAGTTTCGCGCCAACCAAGAATATGGCTGTTATCCACTTTCAATTTGAAGATACGAGCATTGCGCCCAAAACCGTGGAGGGCAATTTTGAAGATATGTCCATCCTCGAACTGACTGAAGAATACGACGTTCACCTCAACCACAACTGCGGCGGTGTTTGCGCCTGCTCCACCTGTCATTTGTATGTTGAAAAAGGCGAGGAGTTTTTGGAGGATATCTCGGATAAAGAGGAGGACTTTATAGACCGCGCCATCAATCCGCGCATTGAGAGTCGCCTAGGTTGTCAATGTGTTATATTGGACAATGCGGCAAAGATCACGGTTACCATTCCTGATCAAAAACGAATCATAGGACACGAACATTAAAATTATGCCTTTTTACGATTTTGACAATTCGCCCATCCAATGGGCCGACCACGAGGATGTAGCCATGGCGCTGTACGAGCGTTTTGGCGAAGACTTTGACGAAAGCAAAATTTACCGCATCCGATTCACCGAACTGATCCAGTGGGTATTGGAAATCCCGCATTTTGAAGGAAAACGCGAGGACTCCAGCGAGGGCCACCTCGAACAGATACAAGCCAAATGGGTGTACGAATGGAGAGCCAACAACAAGTAAATCAAACCGTCCCGAGTACAACACAGCCCTTGCCGCCCGCCGGGATTCCTTCTGTTACGGGCGGAGTGGTGGTGGGTGTGGACAATGCAATGACCGTCCGGTTCGAGCTGCAACATGTGTTCGACAAAATGAAGGTCGTGCGGGCTTTTGTGTTTGATGTGGATGGTGTGTTCACCAACAACGACCTGCTTGTGACTGAAGCCGGCGAATTTCTCCGCACCATGAATGTGCGCGATGGCCAAGCCCTGAAATGGGCCGTGGAAGCCGGATATCCCATGGGTATCATTACAGGTGGTACCTCCGAAGGCGTAAAAAAACGGTTTACACATCAACTCGGCATCTCAGAATACTATTCCGGGGTGAAAGACAAAACCGTTGCCTTTCAATCGTTTATGCAGCGCACGGGCATCCAATCCACCGAAATTTGCTACATGGGCGACGACCTGCCCGACATTCCCCCGATGCGCAAATCCGCACTGGCCTGCTGTCCAGCAGATGCTGTACCAGAAGTTATGGCAGTTACTGATTACATTTCTCCTTTACCCGGAGGTGCTGGTTGCGTCCGGGACGTAATCGAAAAAGTGATGAAAATACAGGGCAAATGGCCTCGTTATTAGGTGATGAAGTGATGGAGTGATGAAGTGATTTGATCTGTGGGGGTTGTGGAAATCTCGTTTCTTTGCTCGCGAAATCACTTCATCACCTATCACTTCATCACCACTTCATATTAATGCAACTACTTGACGGAAAACTACTTTCGGAACAAATCAAAGCCGAACTCGCTGCCGAAGTTGAACAAATCAAAATGCAGGGAGGCAAAACCCCGCACCTGGCAGCAATTATAGTGGGTGAAAACCCTGCGAGCCAGGTATATGTTTCCTCCAAAATCAGATCTTGCGAACAGGTAGGTTTTAAGAGCTCACTCGTTCAATGCGAGGCTTCCACCACCCAGGAAGCACTGCTTGCTATTGTTCAAAAATTGAACAATGACCCGGACGTGGATGGTTTTATTGTACAACTTCCCTTGCCCAAACATATTGACGAAGAAGCCGTTACGCTGGCCATTGACCCTAAAAAAGACGTGGATGGTTTCCATCCGGTCAATTTCGGACGCATGGCCCAGGGACTTCCAGCCTTTCTACCGGCCACGCCCATGGGTATTCTCGAAATTCTGCGTCGCTATAATATTGAAACCTCGGGGAAACACTGCGTAGTACTGGGTCGCAGCAACATCGTCGGCACACCCATCAGCATCCTGCTTTCACGCAAGGGCTACCCGGGCGACTGCACAGTAACGCTCACCCATTCACGCACCAAAGATTTGCCCGCCGAAGTGCGTCGCGCCGACATCATCATTGCAGCCATCGGAATCCCTGAATTTGTAAAAGGCGACTGGGTAAAAGAAGGTGCGGTGGTCATTGATGTGGGTATCAACCGTATCCCCGACGAAAGCAAAAAAAATGGCACACGGATCGCTGGAGACGTTGATTTTGAAAGCGTTGCGCCCCATTGTAGTTTCATCACACCGGTGCCCGGTGGGGTTGGTTTGATGACGGTTGCAGCTTTGATGATGAATACTTTGAAGGCTTGTAAGGGCGAGATTTATGGGAAGTGAGGACAAATCCAAATTCCCAAAGTGTCGGGCATTGGTCATTTAAACCGTGCACCTTTTATAATGCTAAATTTTGCAAATCGTTTGGGTTCTTTTTTAACCATTCAACACACAACAAGATGAACCTGATCCGATTACGCAACGTCCTGTCTTGGGGCGTTCCCGCATTATTTTTGTTTTCAATCGTCGCCTGTGATCCTAAAGACAACCCTGATGATCCAGGCGCTTTACCCGAGGCAGCTGTTTTTTTAACCATTGACGAAGAAAGTATTGACAATGGCAACCCGCCCAACAACTTTTCTGAGGTGGATGTAAACGATCAACTTGCAGCCCAAGGGTTGCGTTTACCCCTCCAATATTTTAAAGACAACGTAGGCAAAACCATTGATCTGTACACGGGCGAAGTCGGCGACGAAGCCTGGCACGCACTCAAAACCATTCCCTCATCCTGGATCTTTTCGGGTCCATTCAGCAATGGTTCGCAAAACTTTTTAGCTGGCGAAGTGGAGGAAGACAAGCTGGACAAAACCCCGGATGTCACCCCGTTGCGCGCTACCGGTTTGAAAATGTTGATTGGAAAAACGGTTATTGCAGTAGTGTACGACAGTGAAATCAGCATCAACTACGCGCCGCTCAACTGCAATTTAAAAGGAGAAAACCTGGGGCTGGTCGCGTTTGATGTATTGGAGGTCACAGAGCGCACCGATGGCTCTACGGGTTCATTGCCCAAAGTGAAAATTATGATTCGCAGCGTGGATGAGGCATTGACTGTACCGCTGGTACTTTTTTCAAACGCTCCGGTTCCACAATCTTCTTCCGAGCCATTTGACAAGGCACCGCCAGTTTCTGTAGCTGCGCCGATTTTGGTCACTGCGCCTTAGGCTGTTCCCGAAATATAGTTAAACGATCTGGTTCATACTTGTCTCTTTCACTCGTATCCACGTTTTCTTCACCCTTAAATCCAAAAAGATGAATCATATAGCAATTTTCTTATTGATAATTGCCCCATTTGCTACCCTACAAAGTCAAAAAAGCAAACGGCAGATTCACCTGCTCCAAAAAGAAAACGACAGCTTACGCCAAGAATTACAAAAGTGCCAGACAGGTTTTTTTCAGCGACTTACAGAATCGCTGGAATCTCCCAAATTTGGCGAAAACCCAAAATACAGCCGGGCAGAATTACACGCCAAACTCCTCCCTCAAATTAAACTCAGGTCGGAAGAAAAACATGCACAAGCCTTGAGCATAATCGCTTCGACAGACCGTTTTATCACATATTGTGGAGCGCTAAAAGCAGCATTAATCCAACGAACGGGCGGTTTAAATACCACTGGGCAACCCCTTGGCGCCAGGGACAACAAGGCATCTACGCAATTTTTTATAGAAGAAAAGCACGGAGATGAATTTAAGACAAAAATTGAAGGCTTAAGAAGTACATTCTTAAATACCATTCAAAACGATCCATTTTTCAGCCCTCGAATTGTGATATTGATCGAGACAGTTCCCTTAGAAACTAAGGCAAAATCCTGGGCAGAGTACAAGTTCATGGGAATTCCACTCAACGCAGTTTTTCCAATTATTGGAAAATATGAAAGTGACGCGCTCGGATCGGAGGCCGCCGTTTTGCAGTATTTGAACGAATAGCTGTTCAATCCACCTCCCCGTGTATCCACAAAATTTCCGGCTTTCGTTGTCTGTCAAAAAACACCCGAATTTTTTTCTTGAACTCACCGCGCTGGTAAGCGTCATATTCGACCACCACTTCCCCCATCTCGCCGGGCGCTATAGGCGTTTCCGTCCAGGTTGCAGCCGTGCAGCCGCAGGAAGTGCGTACCGTTTGCAATATAATTGGCTGGTTATCAATATTTTTAAAGCGAAAGATAAATGTCTTGGGATGTTCCTGGCGCAGGTGCTGGAAGTCGTGATCCCGTTCGGTAAGCCATTCCACGATTGGGGGCTTTGAATGCCCAATGTCCAACAAGGAATGTCCGATGTCCAGGTGGTTCCACGTCACAGTTTGGCACTCGCCATCAAGTAGGCCCCCGTTTATAGGAAGAAGGGGCGAAGAAGGTATCTCAAAATTTGCGAAAAACAGCACGTTCAAAAAAAGCCAAAGCATGATTTCAATTATATTTGTACGAGAAAGGCGCAACCTTCTCGGGTTAAAATGTGTCTGAGATCGCGCACTTTAGAATTTGGAGCGCAAAGCTCTAAAATTCATACACATCATTTCAAAACAAAAATCTCTTTCCAATGCGCAATCTACTAATTTTCATGTTTTTAGTCGCCGTGTTTGTTCTCGGTAAACGTTCTTGCGACGGCAATCACTTTAGTTTTGGCGGTGGAGTCAAGGGAAATGGGCCCGTTCAAACTGAAACCCGATCGGTGCGTGATTTTCATGCCATTGATCTTGACATTGCAGGAGATGTGGAGGTCACTATCGGAGAAAATTATTCCGTTGAAGTTTCTGCACAGCAAAATTTGTTGCCGCTGCTGAAAACAGAACTGGTGGACGGGGCTTTGCGTATCTCTTGCGACGACAATATCAAAACTTCCGAAGGCATCAAAGTGAAGGTGACTGCACCTGCTTTTGACAAGTTCTCGGTAGGTGGAAGTGGCACGGTGCGGGTGATGCACGCGTTCAATGTGGAGAAAATGGAAATGAATATTGGCGGCTCTGGCGAGATTTATGCTCCACAATCTGAATTTGGATCCCTTTCTATAAGCATCGGCGGTAGCGGCACGGTGGAATTAGGCGGCAAAGCAAACAATATGAAAGCCGACGTTTCGGGTAGCGGCGATGTAAAGGCTAAAAACATGACAATCAATTCATTAAAAGTCAACATTGCCGGATCCGGCTCCGTCACAGCCGATGTAACTACCGATTTGGATGCCAATATCGCTGGCTCTGGAGATGTGTTTTATTCCGGCACTCCCAGTGTAGAAAGTAGTGTGAGCGGCTCTGGCTCGGTGAAGAAAATCCAGGTACAATGACTGTGATTGGGATTTGGTGAGTTGGTTATTTGGGGATGGGCCAGCGCTTGAGTTTCCATTCTGGATAATGGAAAGATATCTCAAGCTTTGGCCCATCCCCAAATAACCAAATCACCAATCCACACTAAACTTAATCTCCCCTTAATCACCCCTTCATAACAGTAGTTGAATTTTGCGAGGTAAATAATTCACCACAATCTTTTCACCTAAAAATTGACTGTTATGGCACAATTTGATTCACTCGAGAACCACGCTGAAACCATTGAAAACGAAGGACATGTTGCTACTGAGCAAGTTGAAGAAACGGTTGATTTGCAGGATGAAGAAGCAGACGAAGAGGGTACCGACGAAGAAGAAGTAGTCGAGCCAAGCGAAGAAGAAGAAGAAGAGGAGAAAGAAGCGTAATTTTAGTTCAGTCAGCAAGCAAAACGGCCCGAGCATCTGCAAAAGATGCCCGGGCCGTTGGTTTATTGGTCAAACCAAGTCCACTATTCTTTTACAAATTTGCCCACATATCCAGCTTTTTCTCCCACTATTTTCACAAAATAGATCCCTGGAGCAAGTAAAGTGGTAGGAATCGAAACCCCGTTACTTTGGTTCTCAAAATTTACCGACACGCGTTGGCCATTGGCAGCAAACAACTCCACAGTTTGCGCAACATCTCCGGCCAATTCCACGCGTGCAATATCCGAAGTCGGATTGGGTGAAATGCGAACGTTTGTAAGGGTAAGGTCTGTTGCACCAGACAAAACCGGGTCGAAACGTGTGCCGCTATTCAACACTTGTTTGGTGTCTACTTCTTTCACAAAGGCCAACACATATACTTCATTGGCATTCCAACCATTCGGGATGCTATACTGGTAGTTGAATTCAGCAGTCCCTCCAAGCGCTGGCGCCGTGAAATTATCTCCGGAAACAGCCGTTAACATTTTACGGAAAACATTATGGTGCACCGCTTCTCCATTGGGAGTGAGCTGGTTGACGGTTTTTTCAGCAATCGCTACAAAAATCTTGTAATTGCCCGCTGGAATATCGCCCAAGGCCTTGGTCGTTACATTGACCGTTCGGGCATTGTTTGGGCCGGACTCGGTTACTTTTACATTTAGCGGACTCGTCTGGCCGAGGAAAGTCAGAAGTTTAGCCTCTGTAAGCAGTGGATTGGATGGATTTTGTTTGGCGCCATTCAGCGCTATTATGGGAGTGCCCTGAATTGTATAAAGATTAGACCAAGCGGTGTTTTCAGTGGTATTTGCTTGATAAAAAACACATTGAGGATAAGGAATTGCCGGATGTATGGAGATATGATGCACATCGTCAGCGTATTGAAGCTGGTCAATAAGGTTGAACAGTCCTGGGTTCCTGCTGGCGCAGGTGCTGCAATTTGAGTTGGTAAAATGCTCCAGGAGCAAATATTTTTTAGCGCTCCCTTGCGCAGAAAGTTGGGATGCCAAAACGAGGCAAAGTAAAAAAGACGAGATTTTTTTCATGATAAAGAAGTAGTTAAAGTGTGAATGACACAAAGATAATCGCTCCCTACTCCCCCCTGTTCATTTTGAATTTTTCAACTTCATAAAATGTCGCCAAGCGAACGATTCCGGCAAACGCCGTATCCTTGCCCCAGAATTCTGAACCATTCAAATTTTATATGCAAGTACTTCTAATGACCATGCCGGATTTTGCCTCAGGTGAAGTCTGGATAAGCCTACTGACACTCACCTTTTTGGAGATCGTACTCGGGGTTGACAACATCATCTTCCTAAGTATCGTCTCTGCAAAACTCCCAGCCCACGAGCAACCAAAAGCCCGGAATATCGGCTTGATGCTAGCCATGGGACTCCGCATCATCCTGCTGTTTGGCCTAACCTGGATCATGAGTATGGATGCACCTTTATTTCATGTTGACTTTCTGGGTTTGAAGGGCGGACTGACTGGGCAAGGATTGATACTCCTGCTGGGAGGGGTGTTCCTGTTGTACAAAGCAACCAACGAAATTCACCACAAACTCGAAAGTCCGGAAGCGGGCGACGACCCGAAGGTGAACAAAGGTAAAGCAGCGCTTAACGCGGTCATTATGCAAATCACCCTCATCAACGTGGTTTTTTCTTTTGACTCGATCTTAACTGCGGTGGGTCTTTCCAACGACCTCATTGTCATGATCATCGCCATCGTGGCCTCTGTAGTTGTAATGATGGTTTTCTCCGGCCCCGTGAGCAAATTTGTAAATGAGCACCCCACAGTACAGATGCTCGGACTTTCGTTTCTTATCCTCATTGGCTTTTCGTTGATAGCGGAAGCCGCCCATTTAGGACATTTCACAGAAGGCTCTGTTCCAAAAGGTTATCTGTATTTTGCCATTTTTTTCTCGCTTTTTGTGGAGTTCCTGAACATCCGCATGCGGAAAGTGCAAAAACCCATACAACTACACGGCTATGGCGAGACGGCCAAAAAGCGTGGCCTTTTAGACGATGATTTGCTGGATGACACGCAGCAACAAAACGATGGCAAGTAGAGCAACATCGGTCATCCCAAATTTTGAAAGTCCTTTTAGGGACTGTATCTTGGTTCCCGCTGGGACGTACTTAGCTTAAAATTCGGGATGACTCATTATGAAACCTGCCCGATGAAATGGCCTGATTTACTATGAAAAAACTACTTTTATTCATTTTCGCTGTGCTGGCCATTTCTGCCTGCCAAAACCAGTCAACACCTGCCGTGCAACCGCCCGTTACATCCTCCACCCAAACCTTACCAGAGCCCGAATGGGCTCGAAGCGCGGTGTTGTACGAATGCAACGTGCGGCAATTCTCGCCGGAGGGCAATTTTGCAGGCGTCCGGGCGGGATTGCCCAGGTTGCGCGATTTGGGGATTGACGTGTTGTGGATCATGCCAATACACCCCATTGGTGAGGAACGGCGAAAATTGAATCCGAGCGATCAAGGGAGCCCCTATTCTGTGCGCGATTATTTGGCCGTAAACCCGGATTTTGGCACAGAGGCCGATTTTAAAAGCCTGGTTCAGGAAGCACATGCTTTGGGGCTAAAAGTTATCCTCGACTGGGTGCCCAATCACACCTCCTGGGATTCGGAATGGAAAAAATCGCACCCCGAGTATTTTACAAAGTACAATGGAGATTTCACCGTCCCCATAAACGAACATGGCCAACCCATACCGGATTGGAGCGACGTATGCGATCTGGACTACACCCATCCTGGCACCCGCCGCGCTATGATCGGGGCCATGCAATACTGGCTCAAAACCTGCGACATTGACGGCTTTCGGGTGGATATGGCGGGACTGGTGCCCAATGATTTTTGGGTCGAAGCACGACCTGCGCTGGATTCGGTGAAGCAAGTTTTTATGCTCAGCGAGTGGCAAGACGAGCCCGCCCATTTCCGCTCCAGTTTCAATGCAAATTATGGCTGGAAATGGAAAGACGTAACCAAAGATATCGCAGTTGGCAAACAAAACGCCGGATCGCTCGATACCCTTTTGCGTTTTCTGAACCAGTTTTACCCGGAAGGTTATTCCCAACTGTACTTTACCCAAAACCATGACGAAAACTCCTGGAACGGCACTGAAGCGGAACTTTACGGGGAAGCCGCAGACGTTTTTAATATTCTGGCTTTCACCTGGCAGGGATTGCCGATGATCTACAACGGGCAGGAAGACGGCCTTTCGCAACGGCTCGCTTTTTTCAAAAAAGACCCAATCCAATGGAAAAACTTTGAGAAAACGCCGTTTTTCCAAAAACTCTGCGACTTGCGGCACAACAACAGCGCACTTTGGTCGGGTCCACACGGTGGCAAACTTGAAAAAATTGAAACCAATCAGGACGATCAGGTGTACGCCTTCACCCGCGAAAAAAACGGCGACCGGCTGGTGGTGGTGCTCAACCTTAGCAAAAAGCCCTGCGCCGTCACGCTCCGTCCCAGCGATGCAGTGGTTTCAGGAGTGTATCTCAATGTGTTTGGCGCAAGTACCGTGCAACTCACCAAGGATATGGAACTGAACTTGAAGCCTTGGGAATATTTGGTTTTGACGAATAAATAGATTCTGGATATTGGACTTTAGACGTTGGACATTCGACTTGTACATCCGCTTTAAAGTCCCAAAAAAATGAAAATGGCCAATAGCGGCGACCATAGTTATCAGCACAAGCTCACAACAGCAGGTCTTATCATTACCCTTGGCATCATTTATGGTGACATTGGCACTTCGCCTCTGTATGTGATGAAATCCATCGTTGGGGATGGAATCGTGAACCGTGCTACCATTTTAGGGGCTGTTTCGCTCGTTTTCTGGACGCTTACCATTCAGACTTCCTTCAAATATATTGGCCTGGTGCTCCGTGCAGACAATAAGGGAGAAGGAGGCATTTTTTCGCTTTACACTTTGGTGCGGCGGCGGCGGAAATGGCTCTTGTTTCCTGCCATGATTGGTGGTTGCGCGGTGCTTTCTGAAGGTATGATCACGCCGCCCATTACAGTTTCAGCGGCCATTGAGAGTTTGGCCTCCGTGCCTTCGTTGCAAAACATGCATCTCCCAACGGTGCAGATAACCATCGCCATCATTACCTTGATTTTTGTTTTTCAGCAGTTTGGCACCGTAGCCGTCGGTAAGTTTTTTGGTCCTGTAATGCTGATTTGGTTTTCGATGTTGGGAATTCTGGGGGTCATGTCCTTGTCGCACGATTGGACTGTTTTGCAAGCCTTGAACCCCATGTTTGCGGTCAAGATCTTGATCAATCACCCCCATGCTTTGGTACTGATGGGCGCGGTTTTTTTATGCACCACCGGGGCTGAAGCCTTGTATGCTGATTTGGGGCATTGTGGCAAGCAGAATATCCGTGTAAGCTGGTTGTTCGTCAAATCTTGCCTGGTACTCAACTACTTAGGCCAGGCCACCTGGTGCCTACAATATGAAGGCAAATCCTTACCAACGTTTATGGCCATGGTGGGCGACCAGTTAGAGCCTCAGCACGTCAACCCTTTTTATGGGGTTATGCCCGATTTCTTTTTGCCCTTTGGCATTGCCATTGCCACCTTAGCCGCCATCATCGCCAGCCAGGCCATGATTTCCGGGTCTTTCACCTTGGTAAGCGAAGCAATTCGCCTCGATTTACTGCCAAAACTGACGGTTATTTTCCCGACGCAGATGAAAGGCCAACTATATGTGCCTGCTGTAAATACGCTCCTGTGGGCAGGTTGTGTTTTTGTAACAGCCTATTTTAAAGAAAGTAAATACATGGAAGCGGCGTATGGCCTTTCGGTGACGCTGACCATGCTCATGTCTACCATTCTGCTTTCCAACTTTTTTGTGCAAAATCGCGTGAAGTCGGTTTACGTATGGGCGTTTCTGATTTGGTACCTGTGTTTTGAAGGGGCGTTTTTCGCTGCTAACTTATTGAAATTCAAAGATGGCGGCTTCATCACGGTGTTGATCGCCTCCGTTTTATTTTTCTTGATGTTCGTTTGGGTACAAGCTAAAAAGATCAAAAACCGCTACATCCAAAACGTCAAGATCAACGACTACATTGACCAGCTTATCTTGCTGGGTAGCGATGAGGACATCCCAAAATGCGCCACCAACCTGGTGTTCCTAAGCAGTGCCAAATCACCCAAAAAAGTGGAGGAAAAAATCCTGTACTCCATTCTGCAAACGCAGCCCAAACGCGCCGACATCTATTGGTTCATACACCTTGAAACAATGGATGAGCCGTACACTATGGAATACAAGGTGAATACAATTGCGCGGGATGATGTATACAAGGTTAACTTCCGACTCGGCTTCCGGGTAGAACAGCGCATGAACCTCTTTTTGAGAAAAGTGGTGGAAGACTTGCTCGAAAACGACGAACTGAACATTCGCTCTCGCTACCATATTGGGCATGGCGAAATTGCCACGGGCGATTTCAAATTCGTCATCATTCAAGAGTTCCTGTCGCACGAAAACGACCTGCCCTTCTTGGAACAGGCCGTCATGCGGATTTACCTTGCCGTCAAAAGCATCACGGCTTCTCCGCAAAACTGGTTCGGCCTCGACAGCGATTCAGTGGAAATTGAACAGGTACCACTCGTGCTTCGCCGCGTGAAGGATATGCAATTGAAACGGATTCATTAAACAGGCCGGCTACGCGACATACCGCGCACCGACCTGTGTTGAGGGCAAAACCCCCGCTTGCTATTCTTGATTATTGCGCCGCCTGCGGCTCGCCGTAAATGAAATTGTCCATTACCGAAACATCAATGCTACCGCCGTCGTTCGGGCCAAGCGGCGCATTGCCGTACTCGATCCTGACACGATGCACCACCGCCTCCGAGAACAATACGCCCAGAAATACATGGCCGTTGTTCAATATAGGCGTAGCATAAGTACCTAATGAGTTGTCGTTGATGTCAAAGTACTCAAACGCCGTGTTTTCCACTCGATCCACATCCACATAAACCGCCCCAAAACCTCGAACGACGGCTTTGGTAGTAGAGCCTGGGACATAAAAACGGATGTCGGCAATATTGCTTCCCACCGGGGAGAAAAGCCGTTCGCCACTGAAAGGCGGGAATATTGCGGTGTATGTCGGGTTGAGGTTGCCAAACGATGTTGGGGTGGCGGTAGGATTGTTGCTATCGGCGCTCACCATAAGTCCTGTGCCGGGTGTGCTGATCACAATGCCCCGGGAGCGAGGTGCAGTGGGGCTGTTAAACAAATCAGGGGCATAAAGATTGGGGGCAGCTTCTGCATCGGTGAGGCCATCCCAATTGATTTCCCGGAACCCTGTAGTTCCTTTTGTGCCAGGGTCACCACCATGGTCCGGGCCGAGTAAAGCCTTGTACTCGTCTATTTTGGCTTGGATGTTTGTGCTGGCAGTCAGCACGGCGGGGTCTGGTGTGGTGGTTTTGTCTTTTTTGCAGTTGCTGGCCAAGAATGTTATAGAGGCTAAGAGCAGCATTGCGGTAGCGCTAAAAATGATGGAATTTTTCATAGAACTTTGTTTTTGAAATAGTGGAAAGCAGTCGGTTTGGGATATTCTCATGCGAACCAGGGGTTAAAAGCCCCATCGGGGCGACAACGTTTATAGCTTTGGTGACGAAGTAGAAAAGAGCCGCGTAGCGGCGGCAACATTGGTTCGTTTCGGATTTGTGTCAGCTGTATCCAAAACCTAACCAGCCATTGGAACTTATTTTTAATGCGATTGGGAACGACACTTGATTTGTCTATAAAAACCACTAAAAATTGTAATAGGAATCCAGTCATGGTTTGCCGCACTTTTGTACCATCAACAGACCGCTGAATAGCGTATTTCAAAAACCGATATTGATATTATGAGCAAGTTTTATTTTTGCCTGCTTCCCCTACCCTTCCTGCTTTTTGCTCCGTTGCTTTTTGCTCAAGCACCTTGTGACACGTCGAAAGTCACCGCGATTTTGGCGCAAGCCAACACCACCTTACTCGGCAAGGACTTTCTCATAGCACCCGATATTGCCCTTTCAGCTTTGCCTTTTTTGGAAAAATGCCCTGAAAGGGCTGCGGCGCTATATGAGCAGGCTGCTATTTGGCAAACCTCCTTCGAGCAGTTTGAAGCGGCCAACGTACATCTGGAGAAAGCAAAAATGTTGCTTGCAGGCAATGACCACCGCATCGCTGAAATCAAACTTTTGCAGGCGAGATTGGGACTAGCGTCCAAAAACTTTGAAAGGATAAAGGCCGCTTTGGATGAAATTTTCGGCACCCAGAAACGACTTAGCCACTCGACCTATGCAAAAGCATGGATGCTCAAAGCCAAATGGTGCTATGTACAAACAAAACCCGAACAGGGAATGGCTTGCCTGGATTCAGCCGCCACGTATATTAATTTTGAACCTACGCTCCAATTACAAGCCGAAGCATGGGGCACAAGGGTTGATTTGGACTTTATTTCGGGCGATTTCAAACATGCAATCCACCTTGCCGATTCAGCACTTATGGTACTGAAAGATGAAAATAGTGCTTTCATAAGCGAGCTTAAATATAGGCTGTTGGAAACAAGCGGGCGTTTGGCGAGGCTGGTAAACGGTATAGAGGATGGGCATAAAAGACTCGTTTTAGCTCAAAATTTTGCAGCATCCCAGCCACCCTACCTTCGAACGCGCTTGCTGCCCAGTGCATTAAGTCAGTTGATTTATAGCACATTTGAGCAAGAAGGAGAAAAAGCAGCGCAGGCTATTTTTAGCAGACTTGAATTATTGATCCAGCCTGAACGATCCAGCCACCAGGCTGCCATGGCGGAAGCCTTGAACAATCAGGCACGCCTGTTTAACACATTGGGACAGTTTGAACAAGCCATCGCTTCAGCAGAACAATCCATTGCAATTTTAAAGGTTTTGCCGGGTGATAACAGTCAGCGACTCTCCGCGAATTACATCTATTTAGCAAGCAGTTATCGCCTCTTGAATGATTTGGAGTCCTCTATAACTGCGGGCGAAACGGCCCTTGCATTGAGAAAAAAATTGCAGCCTGGTTACATCGGCTTGGGCACCATCTACAACGAACTTTTGCAAACCTATAGCGAAGCGAAGGATACCGCCCGCACCAAAGCTGTTCTCCTGGAATTTGAAGCCTTAATAGAAAGCCAAAAAGACCAATCCAACCTGGAGCCATTCACTTACTCCCTAGCCTACAACTGGCTCCATTACTGGCGGATCATGGGCCAGCCCTTAAAAGGGATTGCGCAGGCCGAATCTTTTTTAAAAACGAGTGGCCCCAGGGCTCGAATGCGTGGGATCATTACAACGGATCTGGAGTACCGGATTTGCGATGCTTATCAGGAAGCTGGACAATACCGCGCTGCATTCGAGCGCATTGAACCGATTGTTTTGCGTTTGAAAAAACGATACCAGGAATCGGGCACTATCTTTTATGAACACTATTCCTGGGTGCTTGCACAGTCGGCCTACATTGCCTTGGATGTGTTTGAGCATTTAGGGGACACCGCTATGCTCTCTGTGGCTGAAACGCGCTGCAAAGAGGCAGAAGACCTGCTTTTTGCGCTTCGGCAGCGAGATCCACGCGAAGGCGCACGCAATTTTGTGACCGATGAGTTTTTATACCTCAGTTTGATGCGTGTTCGGGCAGCTTTGTTCCAAAGGAGCGGCAATCCAATGCACGTCGAAAGGGCATTTGCCGTAAGTGAGTCATTCCAATTGGTAGACATGCAGCGTTTGTTGAGCGAAAACCAGGCACTGCATTTTGGCGGGGTCAGCCAGGAGGCTGCAAAAGAAGAACGCGCATTGCTGGAAAATCTGACTGAACTGAAAAGTAAAAAGTCGGGATTGCGCTTTCAAGCTCCTGGCCCTGAAACTGACGCCTTGGCGGCTAACCTTGAAACGCAACTTTCTGCCGCAAGCCAGCAATACAATGGCCTGTTGAATAATTTAGAAAAACAGTTCCCTGAATATTATCAACTCAAATACAATCTACCGGTCATTTCCCTTGCCGCCACGCAAAAAGAGCTGTTGGCGGCAGACCAATGTCTGCTTAAAATATACCCCTTCAACGATACCGCCATTTGTCTGCTGGTCCGGCCAGACACCGCCTTGATTTTAATGACCAGTTTTGGGGGAAATACTCAAACTGACCTGACTGTATTTTTGAATGGGCTTCGGGAATTTCCAGCGCACGCCAACTTGCCTGAATCACTTTTTGCCCAAAAGCAAAAGTTGCTAGCCGATGCATCTGCCCGGGTATACCAAAACCTATTTGCCCCCCTGGCGCCCTGGTTCACCCGGGAAATCATTGTAGCGGCTTCTGGCATATTCAATGTAGTGCCTTTTGATGCCTTGTTAACAGCGCCCGTGTCTCAAATAACCCGTCCCGCCAGCTGGGAGTATTGGGGAAAAACGAAGACCATTTCCTACACCGCTTCAGCAACCATATTTCAATTTGTGCAACAGCGCAGACCGTTTCGAACTGATTTACAGAACGTTTTGGTCATGGCCCCTCATTTTTCGGGAGATTTGAAAGCCGTGGCAAGCAATGATTTTGCTTCCCGAATACGCGCTGATTTCTTCACCCCCTTGCCCCACACCGGGGAAGAAGCCCTTGCCGTTGCACAAATGATGGATGGGAAAGCATTTTCAGGCACTGCATGCTCTGTAGGTGACTTTCTCAAAAATGCAGCGCAAAACAAGGTGCTTCACCTGGCTACCCACGCCTCCGCGGGTGGACATGGCCTGCCAGCCTTTATTTCTTTTCAGCCCGAAGGCGAGGACTGGCGCTCGGCCATGCTATTTGAGAGCGACATCTACTCCCTGCGCCTCTCGGCTGATTTGGTTACCCTTTCTGCTTGCGAAACCGCGCTTGGGAAAAAACGTTACGGCGACGGTTTGCATGGCATTGCCCGAGCATTCACCTGTGCTGGCGCACGAAATATCGTGGCTTCGCTGTGGTCTGTCAATGACGCAAGCACTAAAAACCTGATGATCCTTTTTTATCAGGAAATCAAAAAAGGAGTGCCGTATAATCAGGCTTTAGCGAATGCAAAACGCATTTTTATGCATGAGAACCGATCCTACGCCCATCCATACTATTGGGCGGGCTTTGTGCTGAATGGGCGGTAAATTTTTAAACCGCAAAATGTAAAACAGGAAAACCGCAAAAT
>Ga0247844_1001843_pt1 | contig 36755 bp, 26 predicted proteins | sample LaCtaG_FD_192421 | JGI IMG/M metagenome (GOLD analysis project Ga0247844, IMG submission 192421) | Freshwater microbial communities from meromictic Lake La Cruz, Castile-La Mancha, Spain - LaCruzMarch201714.5m_1 | ecosystem: Environmental > Aquatic > Freshwater > Lake | place: Spain: Castile-La... | reverse complement strand
CAAACCCGCCATGCAATATTTAAAATCGGCTGGCTTGGATGCGGTTATTTGCGGATTAAAGCAGCCTGTATTGGGTATTTGTTTGGGATTGCAGTTATTTTGCACACATTCGGAGGAAGGCGACACGGATTGTATGGGGATTGTGCCGAATTCGGTGCGTAAGTTTGTGCCTCGCGGTGGGCAAAAAGTGCCGCATATGGGGTGGAATACCTTACAAACGATGTCGGGACCTTTGTTTGAAGGTGTAAAGCGGGGTGCGCATTTTTACTTTGTACACAGTTATTATGCAACGGAGGGGGCAAGTACGGTGGGTTCGACGGATTATTTGTTGCCCTTTAGTGCGGCTTTGGCGTGGGATAATTTTTGTGCGGTACAATTTCATCCAGAGAAGTCGGGCGCAGCCGGGCAACGCGTGTTACAGAATTTTTTGTTTGATTAACAGCATGAAACACATACAACGAAATGAATATTATTCCCTCTTTTGATTTGCTGGACGGCCAATTGGTGCGTTTGCGGCAAGGTGATTTTGATCAAAAAACAGTTTATCCGGCTGATCCGTTTGAATTGGCGCAACAGCTGGAAGAATCGGGCATTCGGCGTTTGCACATGGTCGATTTGGACGGTGCGCGTTCGGGGGTGCCCTCCAATTTGAAAATATTGGAAAAAGTGGCCGCCCGCACCCGGCTCGAAATCGATTATGGCGGCGGGTTGCGTTCTATTCCTGCTTTAAAGCAAGTTTGGGATGCTGGCGCGGCTTTGTTTTCAGTAGGTAGTGTAGCAGTATTGGCACAGGATGAATTTGGGGCCTGGGTAGAGAAATTTGGACCCGATAAATTCCTCGTCGGTGCGGATGTGCGCGACCGAAAAGTGGCAGTGCATGGCTGGAGGGAGCAAACAGAAGTTGCCTTGTTTGATTTTATCCGCCAAATGCACGCTTTAGGAATCCGTCAAATATCGGTGACAGACATTGAGCGCGATGGCGAACTTTCTGGTCCGGCCATTGATTTATACAAAGATATTATTTTGCATTTCCCTGATATTGAATTGGTTGCGAGTGGCGGTATTCGGGATGTGGCTGATTTGGAGGAGTTGACAACCTTGGGTTGTGATGGCGCCATTGTGGGAAAAGCCTTTTTTGAGGGGCAAATACCGTTGCAGTATTTCCGCATCAGCACCAAAGTGTAATATGTTGGCAAAGCGGATTATTCCTTGTTTGGACATTAAAGACGGCCAAACCGTAAAGGGCATTCAATTTGAGCAACTTCGGTTTGCGGGCGATCCGGTCGTGTTGGCGGAGTTATATGCTAAACAGGGCGCGGATGAATTGGTATTGCTGGACATTACGGCCACGGTGGAGGCGCGCAATACCTTCGCCGATTTGATTTTGCGGACGGCCAAGGTGTTGGATATCCCGTTTACCGTGGGTGGCGGCATTGATTCCATTGCAGCGGTGGAAGCCTTGCTGCGGGCAGGCGCGGATAAAGTAAGCATCAACTCGGCGGCGTTAAAACGTCCGGAGTTGATTGATGAACTTGCGCAAGCATTTGGAAATCAATGTATTGTTGTTGCAATTGATGCGAATATTGGGTCGGATGGAGATTGGTATGCCTACCTAAACGGCGGCCGAATTGCTACCGATCGTAAAGTAATCAACTGGGCAATAGAGGCGGCTGAACGCGGCGCGGGTGAAATTTTATTAACCTCGATGGCGCAGGACGGTACGAAAGACGGCTTTGCCTTGGAACTTACAAGGGCGGTTTCGGAGGCTATTACGATTCCTTTGATTGCATCGGGCGGGGCGGGTACGATGCACCATTTTGCGGATGTATTTGTGCAAGGCGGGGCGGATGCAGCCTTGGCGGCCAGTGTTTTTCATTTTGGGGAGATTAGCATCCCGGCGCTCAAACAGTATTTAACCGAGCAGGGTATTCCTGTTCGACAAGACCAATAGATGGAAACGATCGATTTTGATAAAATGCCCGATGGGCTGGTGCCGGCAGTGGTGCAAGATGCGCAAAGCGGGGCCGTTTTGATGTTGGGGTATATGAATGCCGAAGCGTTGGAAGCCACGCGCACGACGGGATTGGTCACTTTTTACAGCAGATCGAAGCAGCGTTTGTGGCAAAAAGGCGAAACTTCGGGCAATACCTTGCGCTTTCTATCGGTATTGGTGGATTGCGACGGCGATGCCTTGCTGGTAAAGGCCATTCCGGCCGGGCCGGTGTGCCATACGGGTGCGGATACGTGCTGGGGGGAACAAAATGGCGGCCAACCATTTTTAAAAACACTGGAAGGCATCATTGCGGAACGTTCGCAGGCCGACCCGGCAACCTCTTATACGGCGCGGTTGCGTGCGGCGGGCATTGCCAAAATGGCCCAGAAAGTAGGGGAAGAGGCTGTAGAGACGGTAATCGAGGCTTTAGGCAATCAGCAGGACAAATTTGTGGATGAATCGGCCGATTTGATGTTTCATTTTTTGGTGTTGTTGGCGGCTAAAGGCGTGGCATTGGACGACGTAGAGGCCGTTTTGCAGGCACGGCATCAGCGTTTGGGCGGGCGCGGGTAAACCTAGCGTTGTGTGAAGTCATCGAATTGTGTCGCGGAACAGCAAACAGATCAGAAAAGGACGGGGCAATTGGGTTATGTTTTTGTTTTAAAAAATTGATAATCAGGTAGTTGTGTTTTAATGGGAGTGTGTGGGCTTAAAACCTCAAAAAAATAAAAATTTGTTGGCGCGGTTTTAGTCTGGCTAGTATTGCAACTTCATTTGGAGCAAACGTTAAATTGATGATCATAATTTGGCGGTTTGTTTCGTTCTTTGTTTTTAATCCAGAAATTCTTTTAAATCATTAGTCGTTTTCCCATGAACGTAAGATCTTTTTCTTTTCTGCTGTTTTTTGTTGCTTTTGTATTGGTTTCGGGTGTTGCCCAGGGGTATAAATTGGGGTTTACTGCGGGAACCAACTACTCCTTTTTACACGCGGATATGTTTGAAACAGCATCTGGTCGCTTAGGCGGTGTGGTAGGCTGTTCTTTTTTGATCAATATGGGGGACAAGTTTGAATTTAACCAGGAAATCATATTTACGCAAAAAGGAGCCTCGGCCAGAGCGGCGTATTTTCAGGCAGAGCAGCAACCTGACATCCGCACGTACGCCTATTATTACAACACATTTGAAACGGGGGTATTTGTGGGATACAAGCCGATGAAGACCGTGCCGGTTCGTTTTCAGTTGGGCGGATTTTGCGGCACCCATTTTCATGTATTGGATCGCAACAGCCGCGAGTTGTTTGTGGGGAACTATAAAAATGTCAACCTGGCCACCCGCGCGGTAGATTTAAACGATGCTTTTTCTGGGGTAGATTATGGGCCGGCGATTGGCGTTTCGGGCGGGGACAATCGTTTTCGGATCAATGCGCGGTATTATTACGGCATGCGCAATTTGTATAAAAACCTTGATTTTGTGGAAGGTGGGCATCACATTCGGACTGGTGCATTGCGGTTAACGCTTACTTATTTTTTGTAGTGGCTATCAAGGTGCGACTACTTGGCGAGGTTGGAGCGTTGGGTTTGCTATTACGTAAATAGAAGTCTATTGATTTAAGATGCGCCAAGCGCCTAATCGCAATGAGCATTCTTCTTTAGGTAACCTTTCATTGGTCTCCAGAAGCGTTTCTAACGCTGTGCAGGCTTCCAAATGGGTTACCAGTTCTTTTTCAATACATTGGTCAAATAGCCATAATATGCCATGCGTTTCGAGGTTCAACCTGGTTGAGGCTATACGCATAAGTTTGTCGCTGGTAAGTACCATAGCCTCCAGGCGCGAGGCAAGCCAAAGCATGGTTATGTCGGGTACGGAAAGTCTTTTTGCCATTGCGAGCTTGTCACGCCATATTTTCAATTCGCTTTCTGGCGTTGGGTACACAATGAGCACTTGCGCTTGGATCATTTCTTCTAATATAAGCTGTTGCCAATCATACAATTCTGCAATTACTGCATAAGTTGTGACAATTTCGAAGTCAAGTTTAGGCAGGAGATTAATCCAGCCGATCTGTATTAGGTCGATGAAGATACTTGCGTCGGTAACTGCTACTTTCACTTTTTTACGTTGATTTCGTCCCTAAATTCTGCTAAACGCATACCTGCAAGTGCAGCGGCCTTTGACTCCGAAACCACTGTTTCTGCCAATGCGCGATAAAGCAAATGCCAAAAACGATTGGCTTGCTCGATTCCGATATATTCCCCTGGTTCATCTTTTTTGCCGTATCTTTTGGATAGGGCAATCATGTGCTCCTTAAACTCATGTTCGGAAATAATACCTGCTTGTTTTGCCCGGTACAGGACCGCGCGCACTGAAATACCAAATTCTTGCTTAAGCATCAATAGTTCGCGATCAAGCAGATTTCGGCGGCTGTCACCAATTTTTTCTTTCAAAGATGCGCTCGGAAGCAATAAAGCCCCTGCAAAGGCATCGCAGAGACGTTCTTGTTCTTTTTCAGGAAACTCCTGAATGTCTAAAAGCAAATGACCAAGCTCGTGTAGTACAGTAAAGCGTTTTCGATATAGTTTTTGATCCAGCACTTTGTTTACCACAATGACCGGGATTTTGCCCTCCACCCAGGTTGACATGCCGCTAAAGTCTTCGTGTAGTTCAAGTTCAAGCACCCGGATTCCCAGTCCTTCCAGTAACTCAATGACATTCCCGAAAGGGTCATGGCCTAAGTTAAAAGCGTTGCGTAGTTCCAATGCCAGCCCTTCCACATCGATCAAATCCTTTGGCTTCTTTCCCATCAAGGGATTATGAAGTTCCACATGTACTCCTAAAAGGCTTTCCAATTCCAGGTAGCGTTCCAAAAAATCGCGGGTTTTTTCAATGGCAACCTTTTGTTCGGTGGCTGTTAGTTTTTCCAGTTTTCGGAAAAAAATATTGCCCAGATTTACGGTGAATTCCCGATAAAAATAATCTGGAGGAACTTGAAGGCATTGACATAAATACGGCAGCAGCGCATCATCGGGGTTCATAATGCCTTGCTCATATTTGTACAAAGACTGACGGCTAACCCGATGTTGCAGTTTCCCTGCCAAGCCTTCGAGGGAAAGGCCATGCATAAGTCGAGCAGATTTAAGACGTTCTGGAAAGTGGGACATATGAAAAATTGAGCCGCAAAGAATTAGATTCTGGGGCAAAGATACGGGAAGGTGGATAAATTGTGAAATTAATTCTGTTTTGTAAACAAAGGTATTTTTATCAGTTGTACACCTGATCTTTCCATAATTGTTAAATTTTCATGCGTTAACAAATTAGCCCTTGACTTATATCCTCTATTTTCTTTAACTTTGTACAAGTTTTTAAAACTGAATTTAATTTCCATCCTTTACTGAATGTAATCCAGATTATTGTTTTTACGAGGTTCTGTTGTTAAATTTTCAACTGTTTGAAAAGTTCGACTTACATGAATCCTCCTCCGTTTATGAATGGATGCTGCAGTGTATTAATTATAAGCAGCTCTTAAATTACGAAACCTTTATTTTGTACTCGTCACGTTACGTGTACGCTGTTTTTATCTGTTCGACTTGTTGGTTGTACAGTATAGTATCATTTTGTCTGAGACATGGCGATTTTTTACTATGCTTTGCGCTGTGTCTTGCTGTGCATGGCCATCGGTCTAAGTTATTAACAACATCAGCACGCTGCATGACGATGAATACTGCCTTTCAGGCGGCATCTAGTTTATTTCCCTTTGTTAAACTTAAACCACACATATTTTTCATTATGAAAAACAATTCAATTTTTGCTCAATTTGCACAGCCAAGGCACAGCCAAGGCACAGCCAAGGCACAGCCAAGGCACAGCCAAGGCTATTGAACTTATCAACAGGTTCAATTATTTATGGAGACCATTTTGCCTGGGTATGATCTTTATGTTTATTTGGAGTTTTCCGAACGTAGTTAAGGGACAAGGTACTGCTTGTGGTACTTCTTACGATTATGCGATCACCAATGCGAGTGCTTCCTCCCTATTTCCAGGAAGCGGAACGGGTAACTGGCCTTCGGGGTCTAGAATTTTTGTCACTGGAACCTTTATAATTGACAAATCCTTGGTTTTGGATAACCTAGTATTTATTATGAATTCTAGTTCGAGTATTCAGGTTACAGGGAGTGGAACTAATATGGTTGCACAGAATCTTACCACCTTTAGGGGTTGTTTTGGCGGGAGTATGTGGAATGGAATTACTGTTGGCAGTATGACAAGGATTAACCTAAGTTATACGACCATAAAGGATGCACTGACAGCCATTACACTCATTAGCTCCGCGCAAGTGCAAAATAGTTCTATCGACAATTGCACGATTGAAAATTCTAGAATTGGCATATATGCAACAGGTTTCACCAGTTCAAACCCATTAACATTTAGCGCTTTTTCTGGTAATACGATCCAACGCGGTATCAGCGCTAATTTACCTCCCTTTAATAATTTGCCGCTTCATTCAGGTATTTTGATCATCAATTCCATAGGTGATTTTGCGTCAAATGCGCTTTCAACAAATCTTGTTCAAGGGTTTAAATTTGGCGTTTATGCCAGAAATAGTACCCTTACCTTTGCCAACTGGCGTTTTAAAAATCAGGTAGGTGATCCTACATCTGGAGATACCTTAGCAGGGGCCTCTATTTACGCAAAAAATTGCAACCTAGTAGTAGGGGGCAAAGGAACTACCCGGTGTGAGTTCTATACCGAAGGGAATGTAGGTATACATTCAGAATTTACAAGGAATCTTTCTGTTACTAATGCATATTTTGACTCGCAGGAGCGCTATAGTATAAAATGTACGCAGAATATTTATTTAGATCCATTTATTACGGTGCAGGACAACACCTTTTTAATGAATGGAGCATTTACCATTGCAGCAATTTGTATTGAGCGACCACCGTCTTCGAGTGGCCCTTCTGTTACCCATACGCGGGTTTCGAACAACCAGATCTCCATCAGTAGCGGGCACCAAAAAAAACCGATCTTAATGATAGAAGTACGTGGAAAAGTTGCGGCAACCGATGCTGCGAAAATTGACAGCAACAAAATTAATGTGGCCGTTACCTTTTCTAATGTGAACGGGATACGCATTACCGGGAAAGGCGATTATTATTCGGTAGAAGATCAAAATATACTCAACTGGCTGCCATCTGGTACCCCGAATAGCACAACGATTAAATCGCGTGGTATTTTGGCCAATGACCTGACCGGTAATAAAAACCGGGTAGTAGGAAATGTGATAAGCTCCAAACTTTCGGGTAATAACTCCTACTTACAAACAGGCATTGATGCTGAACGCAGTCCTTATAAATTGTTGATTTGCTCCAATATTATCCAAAACACCCATAAAGGGATTCAATGTATAGATGACTTGTCTCTTACAAAACTGAAAACCAATAATTTGGGAAATGCGGCCTATGGATTGTACTGCAATAAAAAGGCGGTGATGCCGGATCAGGAACGATTTGAAAATACCTGGACTGGAAATTATACTACGAAAGGGGCGTTTTATGATGTTATTAGTCCGATGTTTAAAATTATTGTGGATCAAAATGTTCCTCAAACGCAACCACCCAATTTATCTTGGTCGCCATCGAATTGGTTTCAAACGGCTAATGGTCCTTCTATGAACTTTTGTTCATTTATTGACCTGTTAGAAATCAGCGATAAGGAACGTTCCTTCATTAACGGTTCGGTTTCATCAGATGATACCGATGCTTCCAATTGGGATACACGCCGGGTTTTATTGTACAAGTTAATGCAGGTTTCCGATTTAGCCTCTGTAGATGCTTCTGCGAATACCTATTTAACGGCGAATGTTAGTGCAGGCACCTCTGCCTGGAAATATGCCCGAGCAGAATGGCTGTTCGATCAGGCTTATACTTTGAGTGCAAGCCTGACGACACAGATCCGTGATAAGGGTTTGGAGTGTCAAACCTATAATAATAACCTGATCTCTACCGATGGTCAAATGAATAACAGTGGAGCAACGGTTAGTTTGTTAGGTCAACGCAGATCCCAGTTCAACCAGTTGGTTACTGCGGCGAATGATTTGGACGGATTACGCGCGCAGGCTGCTCCTGCGATCAGTCAGGGATTGCAAACCGCGCAAACGTATGTGCAAGGGCTTCCTCAAACAAATACCTTTGAATTGAACTTGAAACAAATACTTGGGATTGCCATTCGGTATATGCAAGGCGATTCTCTGATCGAAAGTGATTATGCTGTATTGCGTGCCATTGCGGCCCAATGCCCTACTACAGGTGGTAAAAGTGTTTACATGGCACCTATATGGATGTTGCATGAAGAAGCGATCAATTATTTGGATTATGACTGGGAATCACCATGCGGTGGGGGCGGTGGTGGAAATGCTGCCACTGTTTCAACATCTACCCCATCCATTTTAACGGCGCAAATAAAACCCAATCCGGCAAAAGATCAAATCACCTGTACTTTCCCCGTAGAAGAACTTTCCGGGAAATGGCAGTTTGTGAATTTTACCGGGCAGGTGCTACAATCTGGTAAATGGAGTGCTTCGGATATCCTTTCCATTGATGTGCACATCCTTCCTGTAGGTATTTATGCCTTACAATGGAGTGGACAATCGGGTGAAGTACATAGCTCAAAAGTTTCCATTACGCGATAATTGTTGAACTTACATTTGAGGGTAAGGCGTTTTATGACGCCTTGCCCTTTCCTTGTTTACGCTTAAAAACAAAAATCATGCGATTTATAATATTATTGACAATCATGCCACTTTTCCTAAATGGACAGGCCAAATACGATTACAATTGGATACTTGGTTATCCTTCCGGGTGGGGTATTGACTCAACAAGTATTTTTAATGGTACTTTATTTGATTTTAATAAAAAGCCTGTTTTTATTGAAAAGTTTACTATCCGAATAGAAATGAATCCCAATACTTCAATAAGCGATAAAAATGGTTCCTTGCTTTTTTACTCTAATGGTTGTGTTGTGGCAAATAGCCAACATGCAATAATGGAAAACGGGACGGGGATTAATGAGGGTGGTATAGCATATGAGCAGACCTGTTTGTCAGATCCAAATTACTTCAATGGTTATAGTGTTTCAGACCAAGGAATTATTTCGATCCCTTATCCCGGAACTTCGAATAAATATGCAATTTTTCATTTACACAAACCGAATCATGACAGGCTAAACAAGGATCTGTTAATGACGACCATCGATATGAATAAAGCTGGTGGACTCGGTGCGGTAATCGATAAAAACAATTTAATGTATTATGATACATTCACCGATATGATCTCTGCAGTGCGACATGGGAATGGGAGAGACTGGTGGATATTACTCCCTAAACATAATGAAGGGCGTTATTTTGCATTTTTATTTTCACCTAAAGGGATTAGTGCTCCCATTATTCAAGATATTGGAACTCCTATTAAAAATTTCTCCTTTGGGGTTCAATCTGCGTTTTCACCCGATGGTACGCACTATGCAAATATTGATTACGGGCCCAAGGCAGCAGTTCAGTTGTTTGATTTTGATCGGTGTACCGGGCTGCTTTCTAATGCCCGTAGTTTTGTGTTAAAAAAAGATACGGTGATTTCGGGCGGCGTGGCATTTTCGCCTTCCTCGCGCTTTTTTTATGCAGGTACAGGTACCAAATTGTATCAATATGATTTGAATGCAAGCGATATAGAAGCCAGCAGGGCTACTGTGGGGGTATATGATTGGTTTGGAGGTATTGATTCTATAAAAGTAGATATCTATGTGTTACCCACTACTTTTTATCAAATGATGCTGGCCCCTAACGGCAAGATTTACATGAGTTGCGGAAATGGAAATCGGTACCTGCATATCATCCACGAACCTGATAAACCGGGCCTGGCCTGCAATTTTGAGCAACATGTGCGGATTCCAACTTTTGTAGCCTTTTCAATCCCTAATTTTCCGCATTTTCGGCTCTTTGATATGCCTGGAAGTGTTTGTGATAGTTTGGGCATCAATGGTCCGCAGCCGCCCAGGGATACGACCAAGCCGCTGGTGTGTACACCTGATTTGCAGCTTTATCCGAATCCTGCGGGTGCTTACACGCAAATGAGTTTGCCGGATTGTGTGAAGGGCGTTGTTTATTTGTACAATGTGGAGGGTCGACTGATGTATAGCCTGCCGATTGGGCCGGATCCTGGGCTTACCCGCCTGGAAACTGCTGATTTAGCGCCGGGTATTTACTATGTTCGGGTACTGACGGAAGCGGGGGAGGGTTATACGCGGGTGTTGGCGGTGATGCGATGAGTGCGGAGTGATGAGTGAGGAGTGAGGAGCGATGAGTGAGAGTTGGACTTGGCTTATTTTCTTAGAATATGAGATTTTTCGCTGGGAAACGGTGGAACATGTGTAAATTATTTACGAGGTAAAATATCGCATATCGCGATACGCGATATTTTTTTAGAAATAGTTGATTTATAATAATTAACCCAGTACATTTGCATATCGCGATACGCGATATCTTAAAATGAAAAAAGCAATTCCAATGTTACGTCCTCAAGACATTGTCGTCTTGGTGAAGCTGCTTATTGAAGAAAACGAGTCATGGACGCAGATATCCTTGGCAAAATCGCTCTTTTTAAGTCAGTCTGAAATCAGTGAATCATTGAAACGCACCAGCTATGCACGATTGTTAATTAATAAAGGCAAAGAAGTTGCGCGACAGCCATTCATGGATTTATTACAATATGGTGTGCCCTTCATATTTCCACAGCAACCGGGCATCGCCTCCAGAGGTATTCCAACAGCCCATAGTGCAGCACCATTAGCGCAACTTATTAGCAGCAATGAAAACTATGTTTGGCCATATTATAAGGGAAACGTAAAGGGTAAAAGCATTTTGCCATTTTATCCTACTGTAGTTCAAGCCGTTGAACAAGATGCTATATTGTATGAGTATTTGGCGTTGATAGATGCGGTACGTGTTGGGCGTGCACGAGAACGAAATTTATCTTTGGAATTATTAAAAGAGAAGATATGTCAAAAAATGAAATTATAAACAGAAATGCAATCATTAAAATTGCAAATGCTTTGGGCGATCTAAACGAGCAAGTTGTTTTCGTCGGAGGCGCGATGGTAAGTCTTTATGCAGACGATCCAATTGCGGAGGATGTCAGGGCTACAAAAGATATTGATTTGACTTTTCAAATTGCCACTGCCAGTGAACTTGAAGTATTGCGTCAAGCCCTTATCGATAAGGGGTTCTATGAATCCAGAGATTCTGATGTTATTTGCCGGTTTAATTATGAGGATTTATTAGTGGATGTTATGTCGACACAGCCAGTAGGTTGGGCGCCTGGAAATCGCTGGTTTGCAATTGGTTTTGCATTCGCTAATACGATATATTTAGAAAATGTTGGGGTTAAAATACTTCCGCTTTCCTATTTCCTTGCTTCAAAGATAGATGCTTTTTACGACCGAGGCCGGAAGGATGTATATGGTAGTCATGATCTGGAAGACATTGTTTACCTTTTCAATTATAGAATTGGTATTGTTGGAGATATATCAAATTCAAACCAAGAAGTGAAAAGTTATCTTTCAAAAAGTTTAAGTGACATATTAGCAGATGACCGAATAATGAATGCATTGCCAGGTCATCTGTATTTTGAGGAAGGAGATGAGCGGATGGAATTCATAAAAGATAAAATGCGTGCAGTTGCAATGATGGTTTAGATAGGCTTAGCTACCAATGAGCGACCGGAGCATCGGGAGAGTGGTTGGTATTGGGTTGCGGGACAGCGCTTGCGTTTTAGGCGGTTGCTCCGAACACCATTTACTTTTTTTGTAACACAACCTTATCTGTCAACGGTAAAGATTGGCAAGTTAAAATATAGCCAGCCTTCAGTTCAAGTTCACCAAGCGCCTGGTTGTTTTTCATCGTAACCTCCCCCTCTACACATTTCATTTTACAGGTGCCACACAATCCTTTTTGGCAGGAAAATGGCATGGGAATGTTTTGAGCAAGGCCGCTTTGGAGTATGGTTTGCGGGCTGTTTGTTTCAAATTGATACACTTTCTGCTGAATATTTACAGTTACTGTTGCTTTTTTAGAGGTTTGTGCCTCATTTGAGGCTGTATTTATAAGTGGCGTCGAGGGGATGTTTTTTCTTTCAAAAATCTGTTCGTGGCGGGCTTCATAATCGTTGAATTGGGTGCCCATCCATTTATCCCACCAGGTAAAATACAGCGCATAATTGCCATTAAACAACTGATGGTGCATGTTGTGGTGGGTAGAAGTGGTTATGTGCCGAAGTATGGGTGTTTTGGTCCAACCTTTGGGATAAACTTCGTAGCCTAGGTGGCCTAATACATTGTTGAGCATGTCTAAGACCTGCCACGTAAGGATGACGCCCAAATGTAATGGCATGACAAATGGCAAGATAAATGCCATGCCCGCCTCTACCACGGCTTCGGATGGGTGAAAGGCAAAAGCGGTGAGGGGCGAAGGGTCGGTGCTTTCATGGTGCACCCGGTGGAAAAATTTGTACAGTCGAGGGTGGTGCATGGCGCGGTGCGACCAATAAAAAAAAGCATCGTTGAGAATCAGCAACAGCCCTAAGCTGACGATCATCCAGATCCAGCCGTATTGGTTTACATCGTAGTATAGCTTGGTATAGCCTTTTGATTGTAAATAAACAAGTACTACATCCAGGATGGCAAATACCATAAAAGTACTGGTAGAATGCAGTAAATCGTGTTTGAAATGGTGGATATTGGCGCGTTCTACCTCCTGAATACGAATCGATTGTAGCTTTTTTTTCCAGATAACCCAGAAGGCTAAGAAAAATGGGAAGGCGAAAAGGGCATAGGTGAGGGCATTTTCGAGAAAAGCCTCTAAAAACTGGGAGAAAAATGCTTGGAACTGCATGGTGTTGAACTTTTGCGTGGCCGAAATTTTAAGGTGCTGCAAAGGTTCGGGTATTGCGTTTAAATACTTTTGATGTACATCAAAAACTACATTTTGCCTGCCCTGATTCGGCTGAGCGTTTCCTGGGTAATATTTAAATACGATGCTATATGACCAAGGCTTACTCGATTGCTGATGTCTGGAAACAGGAGCAGGAGTTTTTCGTATCGTTGTTTTGCCGAAAGAAACTGCAAATCACCGATGCGGTCTTCAATTTGGGTGATGTAAAACTTTTCAATTAGTTTGATGTACCAAAGGGCAAAAGTGTGGTGTTTTTGGAGCAAACGATGGAAATCGTGGAAACTAATTGCGAATAAAGTACTGTCTTCCATCAGTTGGATACTTTCATGGGTTGGGCTTTGGTTTACGAAACTAGGCGCCGAAGCCAGAATATCCTGATCAAAGGAAAACCACACATTCGCTTCTTTCCCCTCCTCGGTGGTGTGAAAATAACGGGCAGCCCCTTTTTCCATAAACCACAAGTATTGGCAAGGGCGACCTTCTTTCAGGAGTAAGTGATTTTTAGGAAATGTTTGCTCCTGAAAGTACAGATCTATTTCCTCTAAAATGGATTCGGGCAAAGGGTGAATGTATAGTAGAATCGATTTTAATGCTGGATTCATATCCTTTCAGCGTAGTTTTACGGCTTTTTAAGTTGCCTGTGCCGACCATAAAGGTAGGTGAAATGGGCAGATTAACTTTCAGATGGCATATTACAAGCAGCTTATAATAGCCTTTTTTCGGCGTTTCCCCAAAAGTCTGGTTATGCCTAAACGCGGCTCTGGTAGGTTTCGTGCGGTGCTGGGTATTCTTTTTGGTTTGGGCACTCTCCTGCTCAACCTGGTAGCGCATCAATCGCCAGCGTGGGTGGAGCGTTGGTACAGCCGCGGCCTGTTTCAGGGTATTCGGTACGTGGTGGATGGGAGTACGGGTCGCTTGCCCTTTCCGGTGTTTTATTTGTTTTGGTTGGGTGTCGTTGTTTTTGCCGTGTGTTTGTACCTGTGGCGGCCTAAAATGGCGACTTTTTGGACAAAAGTTGGGTATTACTTAGTGCATTTGGCTGGTTTTGCGGGCTTATTGGTCGGCTTGTTCTTCTGGCTTTGGGGTTTTAATTATGCCCGCCTTCCTTTTGAAACGCAACTTGGACTGGATGTTCAACCAGTTGAAACGCGGGTTTTATGGCAGGAATTACGCACAGAAACGCGTGTTTTAGATAGTCTGCGTACCATATTGGTCGGAAACGATACAAATGCGTTGAACGACCAGGCTTTTTGGCTATTACAGGTGGAAGATACGATTCGGGTCAGGGTGGAAGTATGGCTCAACGCGCAGGGGTTTCCTGTGGGCGGACGGGTGCGCGGGCGGTTTATTTATCCGGCCGGGACACTGTTCAAATTTGGTGCTTCGGGTATTTACTGGCCTTTTGTGGGCGAGGGTAATATTGAAGGGGGCCTGCATCCTTTGCGGAAATTGCCCGCCATGGCCCACGAAATGAGCCACGGTTATGGGTTTTGTGACGAAGGGGTCTGCAATTTTATCGCCTATATTGCCTGTGCCGAAGATTCGAATGTGTACATTGCTTACTGCGCCCGACTGGATTATTGGAGTACATTGTCGCATGCTTGCTGGCAAAGTGACCCGCAGGAATATGAACAATCGTTTAAACCGACCATTCCGGCGGGTATTTTGGCCGATAAAGCAGCCATTCGCAAGCAAAACAGTCAATACAAGGAATTAGCGCCCCGGCTGCGGTACCAGGTGTATGATTCATATTTGAAGGCGCAAGGAATAAAGGCGGGGATGTTGAACTATGATGCGGTATTGATGTTGGTGCAGGCGTGGCGGGCAAGGTAGGGACAAGTCGCGACTTGTCCGTACGCGTGGCGCCATCATAAAATTTAAAATTTTTAAAACGTTGGATTTAAACATCAACCTTCGATCCATGTTGTTGCTGATTGCCATGCTGCAAGGCGTGGTAGTGGCGGGTTTATTGTTGGCACGTGGCCTGCGCCGTAACCAAACGGCCGATTTGTTGCTGGCGGCCCTCTTGTTTCAACTGGCTTGTTCCCTGATTGAACATTTTATTGGCTTTATGGGCGTGTACGACTATGCGCGCGAGCATGGTTTTGACCTCACCTTTTTTCCATTCGACAACCCGTTTTTATATGGTCCGTTGATATTGCTTTATGTGAAGGCACTTACGGATCGTGATTTTAGTTGGAAACGCCGGGATTGGGCACATTTTGCCTTGCCGGTGGTTTATCTTGTAGTGCATTTTTCTGTTTGGTCCTTACCCGATGCTATCAAGTTTCAATTTTTGGATGAAGCGTTTTGGGGTAGGGTTATTCGGTGGGTGCAACAAGTTAGTTTTTATCTTACGTCCATTGCTTACTTAACGTATGCTTTCCGGCGTTTTCAATCCTATCGGAACCTGATTGAGCAGGAATATTCCAACACGGGTAAAATTACGCTCGATTGGTTGCGCCTGTTTTTGGTGGCATTTTCGGCGTATTTAGTTTTTGATTTGTTGTTTTCCATTGCAGCCCAAGCGTTCAATTTTTGGTACACGGGCTGGTATTGGCTCAATTTGACGCGGGCGCTGTTGTTGTATTATATTTCGGTGACGGGTTGGAGTTTTGCCCAAAAATCGAGTGTGCAACTGGCGGTATTGGAACAACGCAGTGTTCAAGCGCAGGAACCGGCCACCAATACTGCAACGGGCAAACTCACGATGTTGCCCGAAGCGGTGGAAAAGTATCGTCCGCAACTGGCCCAATTTATGGAAACGGAACAACCCTGGCTTGATCCGGAGTTGACCTTGTCTGTTTTGGCAGAAAGAATCGGCTTAAATGCTTCGCAATTGTCGTATTTGGTGAACAATGGGTTTCAGCAAAATTTTAATGATTTTGTCAATACGTATCGGGTGGAGGAAGTGAAGCGCAAACTAAATTTGCCGGAATTTCAGCATCTTTCGCTGCTTGGCGTTGCTTTTGAGTCGGGATTTAACTCAAAAGCGACGTTTAACCGTGCTTTTAAGAAACTGACAGGCAACGCGCCGAGTCAGTATGCGGGTCTCAAATCATAATCCGAGCCTACAAGCACAGGTCTCAAATCATGCTTTGCGGCGATGCGAGGGCCTTGGTCAGCCCACTTTTGCGGTATCAATTCGCAAATAAAACTGTTGACCATGCACAAGCAATGCACCCTCCTTTTTGTCTTTTTGTTTTTACAAGTTTCCATTTTTGCCCAAAGTATCACAGGTGCTTTGCGCCTCAACACGGGTGAAGCGGCTGAATATGCCACGGTCAAACTCCTGCGCGCTGCCGATAGCAGTTATGTAACCGGCACAGCGACTGAAGCGGATGGCCGTTTTCAATTTTCTAATTTAGACGCCGGTCGGTACCTGATCAAAGCGGAATTATTAGGGTATGCAGATCTTTATTCAGCGGCCATTACGTTGCAAGCAGGCGCGACCATCGAGGCGCCACCCATGACATTTTCTGTCAACAATTTACTAAAAGAGGCTACGGTAAGTGCCAAATTACCCACCATTGAACGGCAATTGGATAAAGTAGTGGTCAATGTGGAGGGTTCCACGTTGGCGGCGGGCAATAACGCACTGGAATTGTTGCAGCGTTCGCCGGGTGTGGTTGTAACACCGCAAGGATCTGTTATGCTGGAAGGAAAGGCGGGTGTGCGGATATTGATCGACGGAAAGCCTACGCAGTTGGAAGGCGATCAATTGGTGGCTTTTTTGCAAAGTTTGCCGGGAGAAAGCATTTCAAAAATAGAATTAATTACGCGCCCATCTTCCAAATACGATGCAGAAGGGGTGTCGGGTATCATCAATATTCGCTTGAAAAAGAACCAGTCGCTGGGTGTAAACGGCGTTGTAACGGCAGGGATTACCCAAAGTATTCATGCACGCCTGCGTACCGGGCTCAATTTGAATTATCGTCCAGGAAAGGTCAATTTTTTTGGAAATGCCAATGTGGTAGATGGCGCGCAATCCGTTGGACAACAAATTACCCGGTACGCTGCGGGTAAAGTATTTGAGCAGACGAACCCTTTGATCGAACAATTTGGCACTAAATCTTTTAAAGCGGGGGCCGATTTTTTTGCCAACGAACACCATACACTGGGTGTTTTGGTGCTGGGTAATTTTTACAACAATAGCTCCCGTAAAGACAATGTAACTCAAATTTATAACGAAGGCAATGCTTTGATAGACAGTACTTTGTATAGTTTAAATCTTGCGCCCAATAACAATGATCGCGTAAATTACAATTTGAATTACCGCTATACAGATACGTTGGGCAATGAACTTTCTGTTGATGCGGACAGGATTACATTTCAAAGTAAAGGGTCTAATGCACTTGAAAACCAGCACTTTAATTCCGAAAATGAATTGCTTTCTCGCGATGCCTTATTTAGCGACCTGGGTTCTAATATTACGATCTGGTCGGTAAAAACGGATTATGTCAAAACCCGGAAAAACGGCTTGAAAATCGAAGCCGGCGCGAAGTTGAACTGGACAAATTCCAACAATTCCATACAAAGTACACGTACCGCCAATGGGCAGTCGCAAGCCGATGCAGGTCGGAGCAACCGATTTGATTATCAGGAAAATATAGCCGCTGCTTATACCAATGTGGGCAAACAAGGGCAAAAGTTCAACTGGCAATTAGGTTTGCGGGCCGAACAGACCCAGGTTAAAGGTAAATCGACGGATTTGTACGGGGCCGAACTAAACAAACCCGATACGACTTACCTGGGGCTTTTCCCCACGGCGTACCTGCAATACACCTTGAAGCCGAATCATCAATTAGGCTTTTCGTACAACCGTCGATTGAGTCGCCCTGCTTACCAGGATATGAATCCGTTTGTATGGCAAATTGATCCTTACACGAGCGAGCGCGGCAACCCTTATTTGCGTCCTGCTTACACCCACGCTGCTGAAATTTCATACACCTATCGGTATGCTGCCAGTATTTCGCTCGGGTACAGCCGCACCACCAACCTGGTCAATACCGTTGCGCGGCAGGAGGGCAATCAGGCTTATACCCAACCGCAAAATTTGAATCAGCAGGATAATGTTAGTTTGAATGTAAACCTGCCCTTGCCCATTAAATCCTGGTGGGAAGGGTATGTATGGCTGGGCGTTTGGCACAATCAGTTTCGTTCGCAGTTGGCCGATGCGCAATTGAACGCGGGCGCTTTCGGGGGCGGATGTTATGTGTCGCAGCAATTTACTCTAAAACAAGGTTATAGTCTGGAGGCTTCTTTTTGGGCCCAATTCCCTACCCGCGATGGTGTTTTTGTAAATAAAGGCATTGCAAGTGCTTCGATCGGTGCGAAAAAATCGCTGTGGAAAGACAAGGCCACGCTTAAAATCAGTGTAAACGACTTGTTTCACACCCAGCGTTGGGCACAATCGGTTGATTTTGGCTCGGTACGCGGCTCCATGCGCAATACCTGGGAAAGCCAGAATGTGGCCGTGAGTTTCAGCTGGAAGTTTGGCAACCAGCAATTAAAAACCCGGAATCGCAATGGCGGCGGGGCGGAGGATTCGGAAGGTCGGATCAAGGCCCGGAAGGAATAGGGGCAGGTCGCGACCTGCCCGTACGCGACTTGTCCCTGCGCGCGACCTGCCCCAATGCATCGCGGGCAACACGGATTAAATTATTTCAAATCATAAACATTCACACACATGAAACTTTTCTTTTTTGCTTTGCTCTTTATGTTAACCGATTGCATTGCCTCCCAACCCAATGTTGCGGAAATGCAGGTGAATGCACCTCAATCAATATCCTTTCGGGTGCGTAACAACAGCATTTTACCCCATAAATATACCTTTATCGGATATGAGCCAGGAACGGTGGGTAACTGGACGAATTCGGTATTTTTATTACCGGGCGCCCATCATCGGTTTAATTGCCCAGTGGGTACTAAAATATACCGGGCAGATGGAAAGCAAGTTGATGTAGTGATGGGCGGCGGGAGTATTCGGAATGATGTGCCTTTTTTGACGGTGAAAGCGGAAGATGCGGGGAAGGTATTTCCGTTGGGGAAAATTAAGTAGCGTACAAGTCGAAATACCCCCTTGCTGTATCCTGAATCGACCAGGAATTTGCTTCAACTTTCCTCAAAGGTCCTGTCAATAATGTTAAAACCAAAGCGCTCAGTTCATTTTCTGTGGATGCGCAGGCCGCAATTTCGGGCGCAATGCCGACAGGCGTGCTTACCAGCTGACAACCCTGCATGCGTGCTTCTTCTAATACATAACCCAATGATTCAAATTGAGCCGTGTGCAGAAAAACCTTGGACTGCTGCATATACTGAAACACCGCGCTGCGCGGGATATGGCCTGTAAAAGTAACGGTATCCTGCAATTCAAATTGTTTTACAAACTGTTCTATTTCAGCGCGTTGTGTGCCATCGCCAATGAGTACTGCCTTTAAATTTGGGTTGCTTTTTTTACACAGTGCCACCGTTTGTAACCAAAGGCGCCAGTTTTTCAGTGGGATAAAAGAACCGCAACCCAATATATCAATGGGACGGTGCTCCGATAAAGCGCCGGGTATTTCTTGAGGATCGATGCCAAAAGGGAGCACATGCCCTGCTTTTAGGTGAGTGTTTTTTTCAAAAAGCAGGTTTTGAAAATGGGTCAGCGCGATCAGCTTGGGGCAATGCCTTGGTTTTAACAAAAAACGATAACGGTTTTGTGGTAAAACGTCCTGACCCATGAGGGTGGTCCAGTGCGAAATGCCCCAACGCCGCGCTAAATGCCGCCCCACCAGCCAGCAAGGGCCCAGCCAAAAACTGTGGATTACATCGAAGGGGGATGTTGCATGCATTTTTTGGGCAAAATGCTGCATGCGCCACCAATTGATCCAGCGAAAACGGCTTTTGTTTTTTCCATAACAGGATTGCACCGGAATGCCATTCCAGGTATAAGATGCAGCATCAAATGGATAACCCAAGGCGAGGATGCAAATCTCTACCCCTTCGCATTGCAGCGCTTTTGCCAATAACTGCAAGGGCGGAATACAATTGTAGTCCTGTTCGTGGGCAGCAAACCCCGGCGAAAGCCATAAAATCCGCATGAATGGGAGATTTTATAAAAAAATAGGGGCAGACTTTATATGGTCCGCCCCTTTATATAAGGACGTCCGCAATCCCGCAAGGGGAGGCAAGACGGAAGGCCGGCGGGCCTGTCGAGCAGGCGCCACCGGTTTGTTGGGGAAAGTTATTTGATTAATTTTTTAGTGATACGTGCACCAGCGGGGTCGCGCAGGGTCACAAAATAAACGCCAGCAGCCCAATTTTCAGTACGCAGTTCGTAGTGGTAATCGCCCGCAGGGAGTGTATCGGTGGTAACGTTGAAGATGCGCTTTCCTGCCAAATCGACCACTTCCAATTGCACGGATGCCTGGTCATTCAAGGAAAAATCTACTGAAGCATAATCGGTGGCGGGATTTGGGTAAACGAGCATGTTTTGCACGTTCCCTGCTGCTTCTTTGCTGTCGAGGAATAGGATATCGCCGGGGAATGGAATGTTTTGATCGATAAACAGGCGGTAATCGCCCGGCTCTAAGGTCAAGTTGGCGTTTGCGCCGGTTACTTCAAAAGGAGTTCCGGTGTAGTAATCGTACCAGGTGCCCGTGTGCTGGAAAACGATGCTGGCGGTTTCCTGTGCCGTAGAAATGTTCGAAACCGCTACCACATTCATGGTCGGACTGTTGAGGCGCACCGAACGCATTTTGCCCGTGCTTACATTGAGCAGGAAATCCGTCGTTTCAAAAACGTCGTAATTTTTGCGGAGTTGGAGCAATCCTGCCGTGCGGCCGTACAAATAACGCCTTGCCGGATCGTTGTAATAATCCCAGCGAATGGGTTTGGGACTGGTGCGGCAATTGGTGCTGATAGAGCCGTTTTCGCATAGATTTATAGAAAAATCATAGCCCAACTCGCCGAACTGCCACAGCATTTTTGGTCCTGGAATGGTGTACAAAATATTATTGAGCATGGCGATCCGTTTTAATGCGGTAGCCGTGTTTTTCACATTATACGTACCATTTACGGCGCCGCTGTTTTTTAAATCGACCATGATCCGCTCTTCATCGTGGCTTTCCATGTATCCGATCAGGTGTGGAACGGTCCAGCTGCGGTTTTTGTAAGAAATGCCGCTTACACTAGCATTTTGTCCGGCTGCAGTGCCTAAGCCCAGGTCTTTATAGGAGCCATGCATATTTCCCCATAGCATCATACCGTATTCGGCGAGTTCTTTTTCTTCGATATTATCGGCAAAATGTTCGAGTATCACGTAATTCGTGGGGTCTTTTGCCCAGATGAAGTTGGCATAATCCTTCAAAGTGGCAATGCGGGTCGCATCATATTGTCCCCAGGCGCTCACATTACCCAAGGTTACTTTTTGGGTAAAGCCTTTAGAAAGGTCGAAACGGAAACCATCCACTTTGAATTCCTGAATCAGGTGGGCGAGGCAGTTTTTTACATAAGCCTTGGTGGCCTGACTTTCGTGGTTAAAGTCGTTAAAAACATTAAAATCATGCGTTGCGGTCGGATTTAACCACGGATTGTCGGCAGCAGGGCGGTTGAGGGTCGCATTCCAGTACAGTTGTGCCAGCGGACTGGAACCGGAGGCCTGGTTGAACACGACATCAAAAATGACCGCGATGTTGCGTTTATGGCATTCGTCGATGAGTATTTTCAGTGCTTCCGGGGAGCCATAATACTTGTCGGTTGCCTTGTGGTAGGCCGGGTTGTAGCCCCAGCTGATATTGCCATCAAATTCGTTGACCGGCATTAATTCGAGGGCTGTCACGCCGAGGGTTTGGAAATAATCGAGGGAGTCCAGAATAGTTTGGTAGTCGTGGTTGGCGACAAAATCGCGTGCCAGCAATTCATATACAACCAAATCCGTCTTTTTAGGGCGCACATAATTGGTTGCGCTCCAGTTGAACGGCGTTTGCGCGGTTTGGAGCACCGAAACGGCGCCACTGGTTTTTCCAACCGGGTAAGGCGTCAGGTTGGGAAAGGTACCGGCTGCAATAAACGGATCATTACCGGCATCGAGGACGAGGGTGCTGAGCGGGTCGGCAATGCGGAGGTTGCCATTTACAAGATATTGAAAACGAACGGGTTGATTAACGGGCAAGTTTTTCAATTCAATCCACCAGGTATTGCCATCGGGGGTGCGGTTCATTTGAAACGCCGGGTCAATTTGCCAGTTGCTAAAATCGCCGATGGCATACACGATTTGTTTGTTGGGGGCATAAAGGGCCAGGCGAACGGTTTGTCCGTCGATGTAATTGATGCCCAGTTCGGTGTTTGCAGGCAACGCCGCGGTTACGATGGGGGCTGATACGACATAGACAAATTCGGACGTATCTTTTTCGCCGTTTGCGTCGGCCACCATTTGAATTTGGTGGTATCCTGCGCTGGCATTGAGGGTGTTTTGAATTTGCAGGCCATTGGCGCTGGTCAGCAGCGTGCCGTTGTCATAAAGGCTGATGGCGCTGGTTTTGGAGGCAGCCCCAAGTACCGGAATAACACTTCCAACGGTTGTAAGAAAAGAAGCATTGATCGGGGTAATGAATTTAGTTTGCAGTGGACCGTTGACAGGATATACATCGTAATAAATATCGGAACCATCTTCGGCGCGGCCCACCGTACTGCCATTGGTGTTGCGGAAAACAAAAGATAGTTTCAGGACCGTTTCGCCCGCAGAAATATTGAAAAAGGTATTAATGTTGATGGTTTTTTTCCATTTATTTGGTCCATCTGCTGTCATCGCACCCACTGGATCGGCAATGCCCCAGGTGGTCGGCACGTGTTTCCAGTCGGTCGGGGAGGTGCTCAAATTGGTGATCACGCCCATGTGCGCGTACACGGGGCTCACGCCTACGAGGGCCGCGTTGCCTTTGGTGGCATCGTAGGTGATGGTGATGTTATCTTGTACCGTGGGGAACACCGGGTCGCAAGAAACCTGCGCAAAAACAGGGGTGCTGTGGAGGAAAACCAGCAAATAAAACAGAAAAACAGGGCGGAAAATGTTTGTTTCAAGCATCATGGGAGCGAAATTGAGGATGATGCTGCACCTCGTGGTTGCATGCAAAGAGGAGGCAGCTTGAACAAAATTACGCCCGATTTGGAATATATAGATGGAAAATGTGTTGGATTCGATAAAAATGGCAAAGCGTTGTACATAACTGGGCTATTTTGCCATCTCCGGCTACATTACCTACTGAAAGGACAACAGCCGTGGTGAAATGGGGAAATTTACATGGAATGATTTGAAGATAGATGTTAGGTAATAATTCTTAATTTTGCTTACTTTTGCATAAAATGTCTTACCGATATGGAAGTAAAGTTCACACCTGAGCATAAAGTTGTCAATGATTTATTTGCAAGGGAAATCAAGTACATAATTCCAGAGTACCAGCGTCCTTATTCTTGGGAATGTGAGGGTAAAAGTGATAGAAATAATCAGATTAATGCCATGTGGGATGATATTTTTGCCTATTTCAAAGACGGTAAAAAAGAAACTTATTTTTTTGGTTCAATGGTACTCATTGGCAATGGAAGCAGAGAGTATCAAGTAGTTGATGGCCAACAACGATTAACTAGCTTGGTTTTGCTTTTTTCAGCGTTCAAGTGTTTTGCAAAAGAGTTACAACGAATTTTACCAGAAGGCGAACTCTTAGTATTTGCTCAAAAAGTAGAAAGTTTAATTGATGAACTAATATTCAACGAAAATCTCTTCGGGGCAGTTTCAATGGAGAAAAAAGTCAAAATTGAGAAATCAACAGTTTTTGACTTTGATCGAATCCTAACTAAAAGTATCAACTGCGACGTTTTTGATCCTAAGGAATTTCAAGGGGCGAAACTGGAGCACATTGAAACGGCTGAAAGATATTTTAAGAATAAAGATTATTTTGTGGAACGTCTTAGAGAAAATTTTCTTGATAAAGAAGGACATTTTTCGAATGATACCGCAATCGAGCTAAACAAGTTTTTAGATTTTGTTAAAAACCGCATTAGTGTTGTTCGAATCCTTACCGATAAATTTGAAATAGCCTATCACATTTTTGAAATACTAAATAATCGTGGCTTGCCATTGTCAAATAAAGATTTATTTAGGAATTTTTTATTGAAAGAATTTGATGCATTAAAAAATGAAGGCGGTCAATATTCCAAGATCGACCCTACAGAGAGATGGTCTAATCTTGAACAAGATTATGATTTACGTGATGACTTTCTTGCTCGTTGGGTTGAGAGCATGAACGCACGCCAACAACAGTACTCTGCATTTAATGATTTGAAAGATATATATGCCAGACAGTACAAAGACACGTTGAATAGGCGTAAGGTTGAAGTTTTTTACGCGGATATTGAGCGAGATTTAGCGTATTTTACCACAATTGTTAATGGTGAAGTACTTGATCCGCGATTAAAGTCGAAACTGAACGTTCTCCTAAATGGTGGAAATAACCGTTATACACTCAATTTTTTACTTGCATTGTGGCGATATGCCGAAGGCTTAGAATCAGAGATGCTTGATTTGATGAATGCTTATGAGATTTTTCTGCTGCACAAACTTCTACTAGGTCGTTTCGTATCAGGACCTGTATATGGTGCTATCGTAGAGTTGAAATCAAATAGACCAGAGAAGGCAATTGCCGTGCTTACTCCCGATGAGGTGAAAAATGCGGTCAAAAAAGAGATTTTAGAAGGGGTTATTGACAATGATAGCGGTAAACTGCTCCTTGCAAAATGGGTATGGCTACAAGAATATAATCCTGCTAATGATGACGTTATTGAACAAAAACTTTTATTCGATAAAGCAAGTTTAGAGCATATTATTCCTCAAAAACCTGATCAAAATACAAATTGGTTGAAAGATTTCTCGATCGAGTTCAGGGAAGAATATACCTATCGAATTGGCAATATGACATTACTTACGGGAAGGAAAAATTCCAGTGCGCGAAATTTTGATTTTTCGAAAAAGAAGATTATTTATGAAAGTACCAAACTTAATACTACACGCCAGATAGCCAGTTTGACCAAAATAGATGAAATTTTTATTGCGCAGCGACATGAAATAATCACATCTGAAATTCTTCGTGACTTAGGGCTTTAAACGAAAGTAAGCTATAATAAACTATTAATAATCGGTTTTGTTCAAGAATTAGCCATGTAGAAAAGGTGCGCCTCCCGCATCAATGACCAGTAAGCCCAATATTCGGCGGCAGGGCATTGGGTTGCGCTTGTAAACCAGGCGCAAAAAGGCCGCAAAAGATGAAAAAAAAGCAGGAAATGCCAAAGCAGGCGATGAAACAACAGGATAATTTGTTTTGAACATGTGACTTTGTTTAGATGGAGGGAATAATAACAATATACTTACTAAACGAGCCCGGGCATTTTTACCCTATTACAATATGTGTAGTTTTTTAAATTATAGTTTGACTTGCTTGTGTTTTCAGTATAATGAAAAGTTAGCCTGCTTTTTCACAAAGTTTTCATTATAATGAAAACTTTACGTTTTTTTGCATAAATTTTCAGTATAAATGAAAGATGTCCTAGTTCGTCCAAAGTATGATACACGGATCCGACCGTTTATCGGAAAATCACTCATAAAGGTACTTATCGGGCAAAGGCGCGTTGGAAAAAGTTATCTGTTGCGGCAAGTACAGGCCGAAATCAGCGCTACGAGTGCGTCCTATAACTTGATTCTAATCGATAAGGAGCGTGAAGATTTCAGGCAAATTACCAATGACATCGAATTGAGTGCGTATATTCATTCGAAGGCTGTGACAACACCTGGTGTGATGAATTACGTTTTTATTGATGAGGTGCAGGAGATCAAAGACTTTGAAAATAGTGTACGGTCCTTTGCCGCTCAACCGAATTACGACCTTTACATAACCGGCAGCAATTCAGAAATATTATCTGGTGAATTGGCCACCCGATTGAGCGGTAGATATATTCAAATTCCGGTTTTTAGCCTTGATTTTAAAGAGTTTTTGACCTTTCACGACCTAGAAAGCAATCAGGAAAGCCTGCACCTGTTTTTAAAATATGGTGGAATGCCGTTTTTGCGGAATTTGGAATTAAGGGATGAACTCGCATTTGAATATCTGAAAAATGTATTTACCAGCATTTTATACCGGGATATTCTAACACGATATAATATTAGGAATGTCAATTTTTTGGATCGACTTATTCGATTTACGGCTGATAATATTGGAAGTATTCTGAATGCTAAAAAGGTGAGCGACTACTTAAAATCGCAAAAAATCAATATTTCTGTAAATACGATCTTGGATTATCTCGCTTATTTGGTGAATAGTCAGATCATCGTTCCGGTAAAAAGGATTGATTTAAAAGGGAAACGGAACTTTGAGGTCGGGGAGAAATATTATTTTCAAGATTTGGGCATGCGCAATGCTTTGGCAGGTTTCAGGATATCCGATATAGGCAAACTTATTGAAAACTGCGTCTTCCACCATTTGATTAGTAATGGTTTTACCGTATTTACAGGAGACTGGCAAACCCAGGAAATAGACTTTGTCGCGGAAAAAAACAACGAACGTGTTTACATCCAGGTCACCTATGTACTTACAGAACAATCCACCATAGATCGTGAATTTGGTAATTTGGCGTTAATCCCGGATAACTATCGAAAATTGGTAGTAAGCATGGACCCGTCTTTTACCAATACCGTTAATGGAATTGAGCATTGGAATTTGTTGCGGTTTTTGGAGGAGTTTAGTTGATCATAGTTATGGCCCTACCCAAAATCAATCTCTGTATTATCCCCAATGTTCAAGCTCAAATTCATGCCTTTAATGCTCGCATCGCTGCCAATCACCGAGTGATTCAACACAGCATCCTGTAAACCCGCGAAATTGCCAATAATGCTGTCTTTTACAATCGAATAACTGATATGCACATTGTCGCCGATGGTCACATTGGGCCCGATGATGCTGTTGTTAATCTGGCAATTGGCGCCGATTGCTACCGGGTGGATAAAAATAGTGTTTTCTGTTTCCGGCAAATGAAATTCATCGGTGGCGTACCCGCGCTGACTGAGCAACATGGCATTGGTTTCCAGCAACACATCTTTTCGGCCGCAATCGAACCAGTTGCTGACTAAAATCGTCTGAAATTTCACGCCGCTTTCGAGCAGGTATTGCAGCGCATCGGTGAGTTGGTATTCGCCTACCGTGCGGATATCATTGCGAATGAGGTGGTCAATTGCACGCAACAAGGCCGAAACTTCCTTAATTTTATATAAACCTACAATGGCCATGTTGGATTTTGGAATGCGCGGCTTTTCTACTAATCGTGTAACAAAGCCATCTTCCCCAAATTCGGCTACGCCAAATTCGCGCGGATCGGTAACCTTTTTTACTCCGATACAGGAATGCGGGCAATTCAGCATGGTTTTGAGGTCCAAATCAAAAATCGTATCGCCAAAAGCAATAAATATTTCGTCCTCATCTTCAATGCATTCGCGGGCCGTAATGATGGCGTGGGCCGATCCTTCGCGCGATTCCTGGTACACAAATTCGGTATGAAGGTTCGGGTAAGTTTCCTCGATATAGTCCCTGATTTTATCACCGAGGTACCCAATTACGAATACAAATTCAGTGAGGCCGGCCTCCACCAATTTATCCACGATCAGGCGGATAATGGGCTTGCCTGCGACGGGCATCAAAGGCTTGGGTTGCGTGTAGGTGTGTGGACGAAGCCGAGTTCCGGCACCTGCAACGGGGATAACTACTTTCATTTTAGAGACAAACAGAGGTTTCACCGCTAGGCGGTCTAGATTACAAAGGTAGATTTTTTCCGGCAAGCAGCTTTCAAATCTAGGATACAATACATGCGACAATTATTAAGCCAGAAAGATGAAAGGCAATTGTCTGTGTAAAATGATCGGGCAGTTCATTAAGTTTGCCACAAAAATCAGGACATGAATTTCATTTTTTCCGTTGCCGTGCGCGCTGTTTTTACGTTTGTAGCCTTTGTAGCGCTCCAGTACGCATTTCACTATCTGGTGGTGGTTGCTGGAGGTTTACTGGCAGGTTTATTTTTCTGGAAAGTCAACGATGACCGCGCCTTGGGCCTGGGTGTTTTGATTGGCACCATTGCTTTCGGAATTTTTGCCTATTTATACGGTACAGTTTAAAAACTAACTTGTACCGCCTGTCCTTCTATTGGAAAAACGATCCAATAGTGCAGGGATTTGTTGGGATGCATTTGGTGCAGGATTAATTGGCACCAGGCCAATATTTGTGCTTTTTGCTGGGCCTGCGTTTTCCATTTTTTCATGCCTTCGGCAAAAGGTACAAACAGGACGATGCCTGCTGCTGCGCTGTTTTCCCAATATAAATCGACCTCCAGGCGCAGTTGTCGTTTGCCGAAGCTGCCTGCTAAAGGATGTTTTGCAAACAAGGTTTTTGGTGCGAATTGTTGCATTACAAAACGTTGAAAATCATTTATTTGTTGAGTCAGGGCCTCCACAGGCAGGCTATCTTTCAATTCCCGAATGTCAACTTGCTGTTGCGCCAATTGCTGGATACGCACCGGGGGCATGCCCGGTTGCAAGGCGGCGCAGGCTGCTTGTACCGCTTTACTTATATTGGCCGAATAATCGCCTTTGAATTCCAGCCAGGCTGCAAAAGGAATCGGATCAGCGGTTTGTGGTGCTGGGCCCGGCGCAATTTCCGTCAATGGATCAATCCATAAATTGGTTTGCGGGTTGTTGTTGCGGCCTTTTCTTTCGGGATGAAAAGGCACGGGCGACAAATCTGGCAAGGATTCTGGAAATTCGCGCGGAAATGTTTGCTGCTCTAACTGACAGTAAATCAATTCATTGTTCCAATAAAACGGCGTTTCATCGGTATGCGGATCAAGGGTCGGGATGGATTCATCGCCCTGATTGAACACCCGGTTGAGCCACTTGAATCCGCGGGTGGTACCCGGAAAAATCAGGTAGTCGCGTGCACGTGTGAGTCCCACATACAACAAACGGGCTTCTTCTTCGAGGGCCACTTTTTGTGCAGTTTTCCACGCAGCGCTGGCGTGTAAGGCTTCCTCCAGGCGTGTGCCGCGCAATTGATCCGCATAAGGATTTACCCAAAAGCGCATCCAGCGGTTACCCAGAATGTTATTTAAATCGGGAGTTTCCAGTTCAGCAACCAGGTTAATCCCCCAAATTTGCTCTTTCAGCGCTTGATCCAGGTTGTGACAAATGGTAATGGGGTATTCCAATCCCTTACTGCGGTGGTACGTTAGCACTTTGATCGCATCGGGGCTGTCGCCAGCGCCTTGTGCATCTTGTTCATTTTCAGCAAGTTGGTTCAGCCAAAGCAACAATCCGCCCAATGACGCAGCCGAGTGCAGGCGGTTGCAGGCCGATTCGTATTCGAGCGCATAATACCGCAGCCGATCGAGGTTATCCAGGCGTTGAGCCGGGTTGCCCCATTGTGCGGCGATGCGGCGCAAATCCAGTTCATTTAAAAGTAAATTGAGGATTTCGGCAGCACTCAAATCGGTGGTATGGCTGCGCAGGCGGTTTAGTTTTTGCAAAAACGGGTCTTCGCGCAACCAACTGCCGGAAGCGCGGTGGTAGGGTGGAATAGGTTCGCGGATTTCGTTGGCATCCGTTTCGGGCAGTGAGGGCGGTGGAGCATCCAGGCTTTGCAACCAGTCTAATCGGTGTTCCACGAGTTGTTCCAAGGGTTGGCCGCCAATCATACAGACAATTTCGGCAGCGCTCAAGGCATCGGCGGCGGTCAGCAAGTAGCGCATGCAGGCCAATGTCAGGCGCGCTTCCTGGGTTTCGAGCAGGCCCACGCGCGCGATGGCTGCTTTAATGCCGATGCGGTGTAAGGCATCGGCAATGGCTTGGCAACCGCTGTTGTTGCGGCACAACACGGCAATGTCGCAGGGCTGCACTGGCCGAATTTGATCCCTTTTTTTGTTAAAAACAGGTGTTTCACGCACCAATAATTGCTGGATTTTGGCAGCAATCGCGTTTTCGGTCCAGGGTGCCCCGGGTGTTTTGCGCTCGTCTGCCTCACTTAAAAGTCGCCAATGAATCAAGGCGCGATGGTCCTCGCCAGGCATGCGGTTGGGCAATTGAGCGTCGAGTACAGCCTGTTCTTGGGCGATGGTTGAAACCGGTTCGAGGGCCACTTGATCGGGCGGGGCATCGTGGAAGGCTTTGGTAAAAATGGCATTGACCGCATTTACAAGGTCGGCCCGACTGCGCCATGATTTTTTCAAAATATTTTCGTCCAGAATACCTCCAGTGGCATCAATAATGGCTTTCATTAAAGCAGGATCGGCCCCACGGAAGCCGTAAATACTTTGTTTTGGGTCGCCCACCCAGATCGAATGTTTGGCCAACTGGCTGAGTTGCAAAAAGATATCGAGCTGGATCGGTGAAGTGTCCTGAAATTCATCGACCAACAACAGGTCCATTTCTTCCTGCAGGGTTTGACGCACGGCATCGATGCGCAGTAACTTGCTGACATAGGTTTCCATGTCGGTGTAATCAATCAGTCCGCGTTTTTGCTTGTACGCTTCAAATTCGCCGAGCGCATCCATGGCAATATCAAAAACGAGGTAAATAAAGCCCTTTACATCGGCGTGAAACTGGTAGTGTGCATCGTGGCTGCGCGCAAACTCTTGAAGCGGCTCAAACAGATCCCGGCTTTTTACGGCAACATTGGTTTTGGCAATTTTTACCCATTCGTGCCAGTACAATTCTTCGCGCCATTTGAGTTGGTTTTGCAGGGCGCGCAAGGTTTCTGCGGCCTCACGCGTAGCTTTGGTGGTATCCGAAGTATTCGCATCCAAGGCCTCTGCCGTTTGATCGAGCAAACTCAGGAGTTGGTTGTTCCAGGTCGTTTCATCGCGCGGTTGTACAGGAGGAAGTAACTGCTCAAAGGATTCCCAGGATTTTAATTTGCTGATTTCCAGCACTTCCCGCGAGAAATTATTTGCGCGTGCTACATCCGTGAGGTCGCGGATTACCCGTCGCCAATCATAGGCATCGCCATACGTTTTTTTACTCAAACCCAGCCGATCGGCCAGGCGGTTCATTTCTTCGATCCTTTTTTCGGTCAAAACCTGGGAAAGCGACTCGTTGAACAGCCGTTGTCCGTCATTTTCAGCAATAATTTCCACCAACGGCGACACCCCCGCTTCGAAGGCAAAACGCTGTAATAAACGTGTGCCAATACTGTGCACGGTGCCGATCAGGGCACTGCCCAATGCATTGGCCGCTTCACTCATGCCTTCCTCCAGCAGGCGTACGCGTACACGTTCCTGCAATTCAGCGGCGGCTTTTTGGGTAAAAGTAGTGGCTATGATGCCATTGGGTCGAATACCCGCTTTGAGCAGGTTGACCATGCGACCAGTTAAGGTATAGGTTTTGCCACTGCCTGCACCAGCAGACAAAACTGTGATATTGAGTGCCGGACTTGTATTTTCGGGTGTTGGGTGTGTCACAATTTTTGTCTTGTTTTGGCTGCTAAGGTCGTATTTAAGATAGAAACGTAAATATCTTTTTATCTTTCCGACCTTAATAAAATGCTATCTCATGCAAAATCGTCTACTCTTATTTCCGTTGCTCTGCCTCGCACTCTTATTTGCACAATGTAAAAAAGCGTCTCCAGTTCCTTTTGAGGAAGATGAAGGGGAGGGCGGTAAAATGAAGTTACGTGAACAATTTCTGACTTTACAACACCGCGCAGCACCGGGCATCGACTGGAAACGGGCCAATGAATCGGTAATGGTACAGGATTATTTGCAACAATCGGCTGCTTTCAGTCCGGCAAAAGCCGCTGGCACTTTTGCAAATGGCAAAATCAAAGCGGCCTGGTTTGAGCGTGGCTCTTTAAACCAGGCTGGCAGTGTTATTGCGATCGATTATGTGCCTGCAAGTGATCAAATTTATACGATTTCGGCAGGTGGAACGCTTTGGCGCGGCGCATTAAGTGGCAACAACTGGGCGGAATTGAACCGCAATTTGCGTTTTAACACCGATATTTTACAAGTATTTTCAAAGCCGGGTGGTGGACAAAGAATTTTGACCGCTATCGGCAAAAAAATATGGTATTCGGACGATGAGGGTGCGAGTTTTACCGAAGCAAGTGGTTGGAATTATTACGACGGCTGGGGCGGTCCGATGCAATTGATTGCAGCAAAAGACGGCAGTACGGTTAAAATATACTACACTGTACTTACCTGGGATGCAACGCCTTGGGCGCCCCGTGTTCAACTCTATTATTCCTCCGACTTGGGTAAAACCTTTAATTTGGTCACCGTTTTTGCTCATGGAAACTCCGATCAAGTGTCGATGTGGAATCCGTACGGCACCACAGAGTGTTATTTGCTCAATCAAAGCAACAGACTTTCGAGTGTGAATGGCACAACTGTAACCACGGTTGCCACCAACAGCACTTTGCCTACCAATACCAGTTGTCAGTTGCGTGGCCATCGCGCCAGCAACGGTACCCTCACGTTTTATGCCATGACGGATCATAAAACGGTGTATCGATCCACCAACAATGGCACTACCTGGACCTTGCGTGGTACCACCCCTTCCGGCGCCTGGTCGGTGGGCATGGAAGTGTCGCTGTCCGATCCTGCTAGGTTGTTTTATGGAGAAGTGAATTGCTATCGGAGTACCAACGGTGGTACTTCCTGGAACCTGGTGAACGAGTGGTGGGAATATTATGGGGATGTTCCGAATAAATTGCACGCGGACATCATGCAAATCGAGTTTTTTAGAAAAAGCAATAACCAGGAATTTGCATTGGTGCCTAACCACGGCGGCATGTATGTTTCGTATAATTTCCTGCAAACGACTCAAAATTTGTCCTTAACGGGCCTGAATGTGAGCCAATATTATGATGTGCGCACCGATCCAACCGATCCGAACTATGTGTATGCGGGTTCGCAAGACCAGGGTTATCAGCGTGCAAGTACGGCGGGTGTAGCGCCCTATGGTTCTTTGCCATTTACCCAAGTCGTTTCGGGCGATTACGGGCACATGGTATTTTCCGCCAATGGCACCCATTTTTGGAAACAATATCCGGGGGGCGATATTTCGTACCACCATGCTCCCAAAACGAGCAATGACTGGTGGGATTCAAACTGGGTAATGACGGGCGATGATTTGCCCAATGTAGGTTGGATGCTCCCTACTGCCGAATTTGCCCATGCGCCCGGATTGAATAAAATTTTGATTGGCGGTGGCAATCTGAATGGCGGTTCCGGCTCCCATTTGATTGAATTAACGGCAAGCGAACAGGCCCCCTATGATATTACAGCCACCCAGGATGCCTACGATTTTAAACCAAACAGCAACAATGGCAATGCGCTGATTTCGGCAATTGCCGTCAGTCCGCTTAATGGTCGTTATTATGTTGCTACCGATGATGGTACTTTTTTTCGGAAAAATCAGGGTGGAAATTGGCAAAAAGCCACCGGTTTTGATGGCCCGAATGGATTCTATCTATATGGTTCCTGCATTTTAGCATCCAAAATAAACCCCAATAAAGTGTGGTTGAGCGGTTCGGGCTATTCCAATCCGCCTGTTTGGGAATCCAATGATGGTGGATTAACCTTTTCGGCGATTTCGGATGGCTTGCCCGGTACATTGGTGCAGGAAATTGCCAGTTCGCCAGACGAGCAATTCTTGTTTGCGGCTACCGATAACGGGCCGTATGTGTATGATGTTGCGGCAAAAAAATGGTTTAGCCTGCGCGACGAAACCATGCCTTTGCAAACTGTTTATTCCGTAGAATACATTGCCAGCAAAAATCTGGTGCGTTTTGGTACCCACGGACGGGGTATCTGGGATTTTGTGCTGGATAATATGAGCATATCTGGTGTGTCTTATCCATCCAATTGCGGTGCAGGCTCGGGTGAAATCCTGGTAAAAGGCACCGGCGGCACGCCACCTTTGATTTATGAATGGTCGGACGGCCGCATTGGTCCCTGGTTGGATGCAGTATCGGAAGGTATTTATACGGTAACCGTAACCGATGCAAACGGCATCAGCAACACCCAAAGTTACACCATTACCAGTGGCGGTAAGCCGGTAAAACCTGCGAATATTGCCTTGAATATAACGCCTTGCAATCCGATTATGATCAGTTGGGAAGGTCCGGCAAGTGGCAGTTACCAGTTGCGTTATCGGCAGGGCAACAGTGCTTTATGGACCGTTTTGGGCAACATCGGGCAGGTAAAAAATTATGCGTTGGATTTGGATGCCGCCAATGGCACACAGGTTCAGGTGGCGGTGCGGTATGTATGTCCGGGAACCAGTCAAAGTGCCTGGGTTGCCGTGTCGGGTGTGTTGCCGATTTGTAATGCGGGAATAGAGTTGGTTTCGACGCAAACGACAGTACCCGCTGAAACAGACTGGCGCGTTTATCCTAATCCTGCCCTCAATTATGTAATGTTGCACTTTGCCGAAAATATGGAACAAGAACACCTGCTGCAACTCTTAGACGGTTCAGGCCGGTTGGTTCGCAGCGAGCAATTGCCCGCACACATTGATGAGTACCGTTTGGATTTGACAGCGGCAGTACCTGGCGTGTATTATTTATCCCTGGGGAATGGTCGTGTTAAAAAATTAGTAGTGCTTTAGTTTTGCTTAATGAAGTAGACTGCCAGAATCAAAAAAACAAAACCAACATAATGATTCCATTTGATGGCTTCATTTTTAAAAAAAAGGAGGGTAAACACTGTAAATACCAGTAAAGTGATAATTTCCTGTATTACTTTTAATTGAACCAGTGTAAAGGCACCACCATTTTCTGAATAACCCAATCGGTTAGCAGGAACCATTAGGCAATATTCAAAAAAAGCAATAAGCCAACTAACTAAAATTAGTCCCGGCAGCCCTATTTTTTGAAAAAAGGACCAACTTTGAAATTTTAAATGCCCATACCAGGCGATGGTCATAAAAACGTTGGAACAGATTAATAATAAGATGGTGAATACGCTTTTCATAGAATGTTGTGTTTAAAATTGGAAGTAGGTGTGTACAACGGTGGGCTGCCAACACTACAACAGGACAAGAATTGCAAATATTCAACGTTATTTGTGCATTCTTAACAAGTCATTCTACAAATATGCGTCTTTCTTATGTTGCCTTGGTTTTAGTGGCTGCAATTGCAGGCTGTAAACCACAAAGCCCCAAACAAAGTGTGCCTTCCTCCCCCGATCAGATTAGCCAATCGGTAGATGCCAGCCAATTACCCGCCGATTTTATGCCATTTTATGATAAATTCCACAGCGACAGCCTGTTTCAGATTGCACATATTGCATGGCCCTTACAAGGGGAATCGACGGAGCCCATTGACAGTACCCACAACAAACGCATCCTGAAAGAATGGGATTTGTCCAAATGGCGCATGCATCATACAGTGGACTACACTTCTGGCGATTTTAAACGCAGTTTTGAAATGATGGGCGATGCGCTGGTCATTGAACGTATTTATTATGCTGCGGCCAATTATGGGTTAGAGCGCCGTTTTGTTCGGAATGATCAAGGTACTTGGGAACTGATATTTTACAGTGATATGCAAGAGCGGTAAAATAGGCAGACACCCATGAAAAACGCCCAGAACAACTTTTGTCGTTCCGGGCGTTTTTTATTTGCCTTTAAAACAGGCTATTTTAACTGCATATTTTAGTTTTTCACCAATTTACGGGTCAATACACTTTCCCCGTTGTGTACTTGTACAAAGTAAACGCCAGCAGGTAAGGTCTGCACATCAAAAGTGATTTGATTGTCGCCTTTACCCAAGGTGCGGTGCTGTGTTATAGCCGCTTTACCGGCAGGATCGATGATGGAAACCATCACATCTTGCTCTGCGATCATTGGAACCTCCACAATGACCTGGTTGGTTGCAGGGTTAGGATATAAACCAAAACCAAGGCTTTCCAATTGCAATGGAATTTCAAATTCCTCCACCGGACCATCCGTGCTGCCATCGGTACGGAAAGCAGTTGCGCTCAGGCTTACACGAAGCGTATAACATTGTGTATTGCTAAAGGCGCCCAAATAACCGTACACTTGCGCGTAATATGAGGTAGACACTGTGTTGGTATTAAGAATAATTTGTTCATTGGCTGTTCCGCTGAGGTCCGATGTTGCTAATAAACTCGAAGTGCGATACAACTTTAAGTCATAATCAGCAGGTAAGGTAGTCAAATCGATTTTGATATTTCTGGTAGCACTGGTGTTCGAAAAACGGTTCCAGTCTACATCCGTTGCAGTAGCAATCTGTGCTTTCACATCGGTATTTACCGGAATTACTTTGGCTGTATTACGGGTATTGTTTGCTTCATAAGCATCGGTACAGTTGCCACCGCCGCCAGTTGCGAGGGTTGTAAAAGAGGCAGCCGTAGAATAAGCGCTGTTTCCACCAGTACATACCGCCTGAACCTGATAATTATAGGTCGTTGAAGCCGTTAAACCTGTCAAATTATACGTTGTATTGGTCAGGTTGCTTACCGTAGTCCAGGTATTGGAGGTGGAAATCTTCCATTGCAGGTTGTAAGAAGTTGCGCCAGAAACGGTTCCCCAGTTGAGGGTTGCGGTGGTTTGAGCGACGCTGGTCGCGTTCAAACCGCTCGGAGTACCGCAGGTAACGCTAGGCGGGTTGCAGCCAGGCGAAGACAACAAGGATACCCGTGCGCCAGATGCGCCAAACAACGCTTGTGCCCGTGCTT
>Ga0247844_1001840_pt1 | contig 36789 bp, 34 predicted proteins | sample LaCtaG_FD_192421 | JGI IMG/M metagenome (GOLD analysis project Ga0247844, IMG submission 192421) | Freshwater microbial communities from meromictic Lake La Cruz, Castile-La Mancha, Spain - LaCruzMarch201714.5m_1 | ecosystem: Environmental > Aquatic > Freshwater > Lake | place: Spain: Castile-La... | reverse complement strand
TTTCGCAGCTCGGTCACGATGCGATCGAACGACGGCCAGTCGCGCGCGGCCTTGCCGATGCCGCCGTAGACCACGAGGTCCTCGGGGCGCTCGGCCACCTCGGGATCGAGGTTGTTCATCAGCATCCGCAGGGCGGCCTCGGCGGCCCAGGTCTTCGCCGTGATCTCGGTGCCGCGGGGGCTGCGGATGATGCGGGTGTTCGAGGTCTGTTGAGTCGTCATGGGAGCGTGTTTACGCTGTCGAAGTCACGATTTGAAAGGTGCCGGACCATGCTCAGAACCGTAGTCTTCGCGCTCGGGCTTGCCGCCTGTGGCGGAGCCACGAAGGCAGCGGCCCAATCAGAGCTATTCTACCGTGACGATACCAATTTCGTGTACCGCGAGGCGCAGTCCTGTGCGCTGTATGTGGACTATGCAGACGATGTGATGTTGCGGATCAGCTACCGCCGCCACGAGGGCACGGTGTTCGTCTCCCTGGTGGGCGGGCCCTGGAACGGCGTCTCGGCAGGGCAACAGTACATGGTGCAACTGGCCTTCACCCATGAGCCCAACTACCGACAGGCGTTCTTGGCGCAGGGCTTCGACCAACCGGGCGATGACGAGCGCCGGGGCGTCTCTGCCGAACGCGGTGAGGAACTGTTGCCGCTCTTTCGCGCCGCCGACGGCTTCTACGCCTATCTCGGATCGGACCAGATTGGGGGGTATGGGCTCGGCAACATGCCTGCGGCGATCGACAAGCTGATTGGTTGCAGCACGGCCTACTTCAGCGTGGCACCCAAATGAGCAACTCCGAAGCCCTTCGCTGGACCAGCATCGCCGATCTCGTCGGACACCATCCCGACGCCCCCGTTGCCCTGATCGGCGCGGGATTGAACGAGCGTTCGCTGACGCCGGGGCGTTGCGATCTCGGGCCGAAGGCTTTCCGGGCCGTGCTGCCGCGGTTCTCGACCTATGATGTCGAGACCGGCGAGACCCTGGATGTGCCGGTGCATGACGCGGGCGATGTGGCGCTGAAGGCGGTTACTCCGGCTGACGCCTTCGGGCCTGTGCGCGATGCCGTGGCGGCGCAGGCGAAGCGCGGGCTGACCGTGCTGATCGGTGGCAACAATGCGATCACACGGCCCGGCGTGCACGGCCTCGGCCTGGCGCGGACGGGGCTGCTGACGCTCGACGCCCATTTCGACCTGCGTGACACCGACCAGGGTCTGACCAACGGCAATCCGGTTCAGGCGCTGCTGGAGGACGGACTGGCGGGCGAGCGGATCAGCCAGATCGGTCTGGCCCCCTTCGCCAATACCAAGCGCGCCCACGACAAGGCGAAGGCGGCAGGGATATCTGTTCGCACGGCGCGGGCGTGCCGCGACGCGGGACTGGCGGTGGTGGTCGCCCAGGAACTGGAGCGGCTGTCCGCGTTGTGTGAGGTCATCTATGTCGATTTCGACATCGATGTGATCGACCGCAGCCAGTGGCCCGCTTCGCCGGGCGCGCGGCCGGGCGGGGTGTCCGTGCAGGACTTCTTCGACGCCACACGGGTGATCGGGGCCCATCCCAAGGTGCGGGCGGTGGATCTGACCGAATACGATCCGTCGCTGGAGATCGGCGACCTCGGCTCGCTGACGGCGGGGCGGTGGTTCTGCGAACTGTTGGCAGGGTTTCAGGGGCGATGACCCGCGCGGACAGGCTCATCACCGACTGCCGTCTGGCCACGATGACCGAAGGCGGCGCGGCCTATGGCGCGATCGAGGACGGGGCGATCCTGATTTCCGACGGGCGGATTGTCTGGGCCGGGGCACGGGCTGATCTGCCGACGCACGAGGCGGCGACGACCGACAGGCTGGACGGGCGCTGGGTCACGCCGGGGCTGGTCGACTGCCATACCCATCTGGTGTTCGGCGGCGACCGCTCGGGCGAGTTCGAACAGCGGCTGGGCGGGGCCACCTATGAAGAGATCGCGCGGGCCGGGGGCGGCATCGTCTCGTCCGTGGCGGCCACGCGGGCGGCGTCGGAGGATGCGCTCTATGCGTCCGCGGTCGCGCGGCTGGCGGGGCTGAAGGCGACGGGGGTCACCACCGTCGAGATCAAGTCGGGCTATGGGCTGGATCAGGACAGCGAGCTGAAGATGCTGCGCGTCGCGCGGCGGATCGGGCGCGAGGCGGGGGTGCGGGTGCGGACCAGCTATCTGGGCCTGCACGCCGTGCCGCCGGAGTGGAAGGCGGACCGGGGGCGGTATGTCGATCAGGCGGTCGATGACATCCTGCCTGCCGCCCACGCCGAAGGGCTGGTCGATGCGGTCGACGCCTATTGCGAGCCGATTGCCTTCTCGACCGAAGAGGTCGGGCGGCTGTTCGACAAGGCGAAGGCGCTGGGCCTGCCGGTCAGGCTGCATGCGGATCAGCTGTCGGACGGTGGCGGGGCGGCGCTGGCGGCGAGATATGGTGCGCTGTCGGCGGACCATGTCGAACACACGAACGAGGCCGGGGTGCAGGCGATGGCGGCGGCGGGCGTGGTCGCCGTGCTGTTGCCGGGGGCGTATCTGATGCTGCGCGAGACCACACCGCCGCCGATCGCCCTGATGCGGCGGCACGGGGTCGCGATGGCGGTGGCGACGGACTGCAATCCGGGCACCTCGCCGGTCGCCTCTATGACGGCGGCGATCAACCTGGCCTGTGTGCAGTTCCGTCTGACGCCCGAAGAGGCGCTGGCGGGGGCGACGCGGATCGCGGCGCGGGCGCTGGGGCTGGAGGCCGGGATCGGCACGCTGGAGGCCGGCAAGGCCGCCGATCTGGCGGTCTGGGACATCGAGCGGCCGGCGGAGCTGGCCTACTGGCTGGGCAAGCCGCTGCTGGCGAAGAGGATGGTGGCCGGCGTCTGGGACGCCTGAGGCCTCAGTCGTGCCAGGTGGTCTTCGCCGCGACATCCGGACGGGGGCGTTCCAGCGACGGTTCGGCCAGGGTCCCGATGTGGATGAAGCCCGCGACCCGCTCGCCTGCGCCGACGCCGAACAGGGCCAGCGCCTCCGGGTCATAGCTGTACCAGTCGGTGATCCAGCTGGCGGCATAGCCAAGCGCATTGGCCGCGTGTTCCAGGTTCATGCAGACGGCGCCGGCGGAGAGCTGCTGCTCCCATTCTGGCACCTTGTGGCCGGCGACGGGGGTCGAGAGCACCAGAAGGGTCAGGGGCGGGGCCGTCAGTTTGGACAGGACCTTGGCGGCCTTGCCCGGATCGGGCTGCCGGGCGGCCAGCGGGGTCAGGGCGGCGGCGAGGGCGGCGCGGCTTTCCGGGCCCAGGACCACGAACCGCCAGGGAAACAGCTTGCCGTGGTCGGGCGTGCGGGCGCCGAGCAGCAGGACGCGCTCGATCTCCGCCCGGGTGGGGCCGGGCGCGGCCAGTGACTGGGCCGATGCCGAGCGGCGCCGCGCGAGGCGGTCCTGCATCTCTGCGGACGGAACGGGCAGAGGGAGTGCGGCTCCCAGATCGGCGTCGGTCATGAGCCAGACCTAGTCGTGCGCGGGCCTGTGCGCCATACCCGTGGCCATGAGCGACTCTCACAAATCCTTCGACGAAGACCGTCCGCTGCCGGCATGGGACGATGGCAGTGACCGTCCGCCGCCCTGGCGCGATGCCGGTTCCGAAGTGACGTTCGAAAACCCCTGGCTGAGGCTGACCCGCCATGCGGCGACAGCCCCGACGGGCGTCAAGGCGGACTATGTGGTGATGCGGCCGCGCAATCTGTCGGTCGGGGTGCTGCCGGTGCATGAGGACGGGACGGTGACCCTGGTGGGCCAGCAAAGGTTCGCCCTGATGAACTGGTCTTGGGAAATGCCCGAGGGCGGGGCGCCGTTCGACGAGGATCCCCTCGAGGGCGCGAGGCGGGAGCTGGCCGAGGAGGCCGGGCTGGCGGCGGCGCACTGGCTGCCGGCCTGCAAGGCCGAGATGAGCAATTCCGTGACCGACGAACGGGCCATGGCCTGGATCGCCTGGGGGCTGACGCCCGTACCAGTCGCGCCGGACCCGACCGAGATCATCCGCGTGGTCCGCGTGCCGTTCGGCGATCTGTTGCGCGAGATCGGAACCGGGGCGATCCGGGACATGTTCACCCTGGCGACGGCGCTGCGGGCCTACCATATGGCGCGGGAAGGCGAACTGCCGCCCGAACTGGCGAAGGCCATGCTGTCGGGCGTATGATCCGGTCGAAGGAGCCCTCGATGCCGAAGCTCGAAATCGTCTCACGACGCCCCGACGGCTGGTCCCACCTGCGCGCCTCCGCCGAGGCTGCGACGCGGGATGAGCCGCATCTGGCGTCCCAGATGAGCGCGGTCATCCTCGCCCACGCGGATCTGGCCAGCGCCCTCAGCTTCCAGATCGGGCGCAAGCTGGGCGACAGCGAACTGGGACCGATGAGCGTGCGCGAAGTCTGCCGCGACGCCTTCGCCGCCGACCCGTCCATCGTTGCCGCCGCCGAGGCCGATCTGCAGGCCGTGGCCGAGCGCGATCCGGCCATCAAGACGCTTTTGCAGCCCTTCCTCTATTTCAAGGGATTCCAGGCACTGCAGGCCTGGCGGGTGTCTCACTGGCTCTGGACCCAGGGCCGCGAGACCCTGGCCTTCCATTTCCAGAGCCGCATCTCCGAACTGTTCCAGGTCGACATCCATCCGGCGGCGAAGCTGGGGTCGGGCCTGTTCCTCGACCACGGCACGGGCATCGTCATCGGCGAGACGGCTGTGGTCGGCGATGAGGTGTCGATGCTGCACGCCGTGACCCTGGGCGGGACCGGCGCCGAGCGGGGTGACCGGCATCCGAAGATCGGCAAGGGCGTGCTGCTGGGCGCAGGGGCCAAGGTGCTGGGCAACATCACCGTCGGTGACTACGCCAAGGTGGCCTCGGGCTCTGTGGTGCTGAAGGACGTGCCGGCCGGCTGCACCGTGGCCGGTGTGCCCGCGCGGCTGGTCAACTGCCCGACCGACGCGACCCCGGCGCGGACGATGGACCATACGCTGGCCGACATGGTCTATGACTTCGTCATCTGACCTTCCCCTCGCGCGACCCTTTCTCTAGGGTCCGCGCCTTCACAAAAGACCTGAGGCCGAGCATGAACACCGCCGACATGAAGCGCGTCGAGACGCACCTGAAGCGCACCTTCAACACCGGCGGCATCATTCTGAAGCCGCGCGGCAAGCCCAATGACTCCTGCGAGGTCTATGTGGGTGACGAGTTTATCGGCGTCGTCTTCGAGGACGAGGACGAGGCCGGCAGCTTCATGTTCGAGATGGCCATTCTCGCGGAAGACCTGCCGCAGGACTGATCAGTCCGGCGAGCGCCGCGCACGAAAAAGCGCCGGTGGAGCGATCCACCGGCGCTTCGTCGTTTCAGGCCGTGGCGACTATTTGGTGCCGAAGATGAACCGGCCGAGCGCGGCGAAGAAGCCCGTGCTCTCGGCAGGCTTGGCAGCGGCCGGAGCGGGAGCCGGAGCGGGCGTCGGAGCGACAGCCGGGGCGGCAGCCGGAGCGGCAGCCGGAGCGGCGGGTTTCGGTGCCGGAGCCGGCGCAGTGGCTGCGGGCTTGGGTGCGGCGACTGGTTTGGCGGCGGGCTTTGCAGCGGCCTTCGGCGCGGCCTTGGCGGCAGGCTTCTTCACGGCCGGCTTCGCGGCGGGCTTGGCAGCCGGTTTCGCAGCAGCCTTGGGAGCAGCCTTGGGAGCGGGCTTGGCGGCGGCCTTCGGTGCAGGCTTGGCGGCCGGTTTGGCAGCGGGTTTGGCAGCCGGTTTCGCGGCGGCCTTGGGTGCCGCCTTGACGGCAGCGGGCTTGGCAGCGGGCTTCGGCGCGGCGGGCTTTGCAGCCGGCTTGGCAGCCGGTTTTGCAACGGCTTTCGGCGCGGCGCTCGACTTTGCCGCCGGTTTCGGCTTGGAAGCGGCGGGCGCTGCTTTCGGTTTGGCAGCCGCCTTAGGCTTGGATGGTGCTGTAGCCATGAATTCCCCGACCCCTCGGTTCAGTTGGTTGATGCAGGCGCGCGTGACAACACCAGCGCCTGCCTTGATTCGCAATGATAGTGGTGTTTGAGAAATGTCCGAGTCCGCAGTGCAAATAATCGCGCGGGGTCCGCGCGCCATCGCCGAGGCCGCCGCCGTTTCGCTGGATTCCGATCCGTTGCTGGAGGGTGCGACCTATTCGATTCTCGAGGAAGACGAGGACAAGGGCATCTGGCGCATCGACGCCTTTCCCAATGACGCCGACGACGCGCGTGGCATCGAGGCGCGGCTGAAGGCGCACGACGGCCTGACGGTGATCGTCGAAAAACTGGCCGACGCCGACTGGCTGGCCATGTCCCTGTCCGGCCTGCCGCCGGTGCGGGCCGGACGGTTCTTCGTCTATGGTGCCCACGACCAGGGCATTGTCCCGAACAACACCGTCAATCTGAAGATCGACGCCGGCGCCGCCTTCGGCACGGGCCACCACGGCACCACGGTCGGCTGTCTGGTCGCCTTCGACGAACTGTTGAAGAAGGAGCGGTTCGAGCGCGTCCTCGACGTCGGCTGCGGCACGGGGGTGCTGGCCATCGCCGCGGCGAAGACCGGGTCGAAGATCGCCGTCGGCACCGACATCGACCAGCCCTCGGTGCGGATCGCCAACGAGAACGCCAAACTGAACATGGCCGACGCCCGCTTCGTCCACGCCTTCGGCCTCAACGACCGCAAGGTGCGCCAGCACGGCCCCTATGATCTGGTCTTCGCCAACATCCTGGCCCCGCCGCTGGTCTCCCTGTCGCAGGACATCAAGAATGCGCTGAGCCTCGGCGGCGTCGCCATCCTGTCCGGCCTGCTGCGGACCCAGGAGCGGCGCGTGTCGGCGGCCTATCTGTCGCGCGGCTTCGTGCTGGAGCGGCGGATCCATCGGGATGCCTGGAGCGCCCTGGTGCTGAGGCGGGTGGGGTAGGGCAACGCAGTCTCCCTCCCCCGAAGTGGGGAGGGTGGCCGCGTAGCGGCCGGGTGGGGGCGGTTCAGCACCACGAGCGCCGGCGCTTGCGTCGCCGAGCCCCTCCCACCCTGTCGTCGCTTCGCGCCGACATCCCTCCCTCAAGCGGGAGGGAGAACGTTGAGCGCGGTTCCCCGGCAATGCTATGCCTCACCCATGCGCCAGTCCTTTGATGAAACCACCGATCCGTCCTTTGGGGCCAGACACCTGCCGCGCGTCCGAGCGAAGATGGCCGAGCAGGAGCTCGACGGCCTGCTGGTCCCGCATGAGGACGAGCACCAGAACGAATACCTGCCCGCCGCCAACGACCGGCTGGCCTGGCTGACCGGGTTCACCGGCTCGGCCGGTGCCGGGGCTGTGCTGATGGACCGCGCCGCCGTCTTCGCGGACGGTCGCTATACGGTGCAGGTCCGGGCCCAGGTCGATGCGGCCCAGTTCGAAATTCTCGACCTCGTCGAGGGCGGGGTTCCGGCCTGGCTGGAGCGCGCGCCCGCGGGTGCGATCATCGGCTATGACCCGCGTCTGCACAGCCCGGATGCCCTGGCGACGCTGAAGCGCGCGGCGAAGAAGGCCGGGGCCGAGTTGCGGCCGGTCGATCCGAACCCGCTCGATCTCGCCTGGGCCGACGAACGGCCCGAACAGCCGACCGCACCGGTGGTGCCGCACGAAGACCGCTACAGCGGCGAGAGCAGTGTCTCCAAACGCGCGCGCATCGGCGAGGCCGTGGCGAAGGCCGGGGCCGGGGCGGCGGTGCTGACGGCACCGGCCTCGCTGGCCTGGCTGTTCAACATCCGCGGCGGCGATGTGATCCGTACGCCCCTGCCGCTGGGACAGGCGTTGGTGAGGGCGGACGGCACGGCGTCGCTGTTCCTCGATCCGCGCAAGGTGACCAATGAACTGCCCGGCTGGCTGGGCGATGCGGTGACTCTGGAGGCCCCCGCCGCCCTCGACGCTGCGCTCGATGCCCTGTCGGGTCAGAAGGTGCTGGTCGATCCGGGCCAGTCCCCGGCCTGGTATTTCGACCGGCTGGAAGCGGCCGGCGCGACCGTCGTGCGCGGCATGGATCCCTGCACCCTGCCGCGGGCCTGCAAGAACCCGGTCGAGATCGAGGGCACGCGTCAGGCCCACATCCGCGACGGCGCGGCCCTGACCCGCTTCCTCCACTGGGTCGATACGGTGGGGCAGGAGACCCTGCCCGACGAGCGCCAGATCGCCGAGGCGCTGGAGGGTTTCCGCGAGGCCACCGGCGCGCTGAAGGACCTGAGCTTCGACACCATCGCGGGCTGTGGGCCCAACGGCGCCCTGCCGCACTACAAGCCGGTGACCCGCACCATCCGCCGGATGGAGGAGGGCAGTCTGCTGCTCGTCGACGGCGGCGGCCAGTATCTGGACGGCACCACCGATGTGACCCGGACCATGGCCGTGGGCGAGCCGACGGCCGACCAGCGCCGCATGTTCACCCTCGTGCTCAAGGGCCATATCGCCATGGCGGTGGTGCGTTTCCCGGTCGGCACCACGGGCTCGCAATTGGATGCCATGGCACGTCTGCCGCTGTGGATGGCGGGCCATGACTATGACCACGGCACCGGCCATGGCGTCGGCTCCTATCTGGGCGTCCACGAGGGACCGCAGCGGATCGCCAAGGCCGGCAACACCCAGCCCCTGCTGACCGGGATGATCCTGTCCAACGAGCCCGGCTACTATCGCGAGGGCCACTGGGGCATCCGGATCGAGACCCTGCAGGTGGTCACGCCGCCGACGCCGATCCCGGGCGGTGAGCGGCCTATGCACGGTTTCGAGCAACTGACCCTGGCACCGCTGGACCGCAAGCTGATTGATGTGGATCGGCTGACTCCGGACGAGCGGGCCTATGTCGACGCCTATCACGCCGAGGTGCTGGCCAAGGTCGGTCCGCTGCTGGACGGCGAGGTGCTGGACTGGCTGAAGGCGCAGGCCGCGCCGCTCTGACCTTGTGGAAGTCGGTCGGGGCCCCGACCTCAGCCCATCTACTGACAGGAATACGCCCATGAAAACCCGTCGTCTCGGCAAGGCCGGCCCCGAAGTCTCGGCCATCGGCCTCGGCTGCATGGGTATGGCGGCCTTCTATGGCCAGGGTCTGGAAGAGACCGAGGCGACAACGGTGATCCATCGTGCGCTGGAACTTGGCGTCACCTTCCTCGACACGGCCGAGATGTACGGACCGCACATCAACGAAACCCAGATCGGCAAGGCACTGGCCGACCGCCGCGACAAGGCTTTCGTCGCGACCAAATTCGGCATCGGCTACAATGCCGAGCGCACCGCCCTGACCGTTGACGGCTCGCCGGCCAATGTGCGCCGCGCCATCGAGGGCAGCCTGAAGCGGCTGGGGATGGACCACGTCGATCTCTACTATCTGCACCGGGTCGATGCGAACACGCCGATCGAGGAGACCGTCGGGGCGATGGGCGAGCTCGTGAAGGAGGGCAAGGTCCGCTTCCTCGGCCTGTCGGAAGCCTCGCCGGCGACCCTGCGGCGGGGCCATGCCGAACATCCGATCACAGCCCTGCAGACCGAATATTCGCTCTGGAGCCGCGAGCCCGAGGACGAACTGTTCGCCACCTGCGATGAACTGGGCATCGGTTTCGTGCCCTACAGCCCGCTGGGCCGGGGCTTTCTGTCAGGCGAGATCCAGTCGATCGACGACCTGGCCGAGGGTGATTTCCGTCGCTCCAACCCGCGTTTCATGGGCGAGAATTTCCAGAAGAACATCGACCTGGTCCATGCCGTCGCGGCCATTGCGGCGGACAGGGGCGTGACCGCCGCGCAGCTGGCCCTGGCCTGGGTGCTGGCGCAGGGCGAGACACTGGTGCCGATCCCCGGGACGCGCCGTATCCGGACGCTGGAAGAGAACGCTGCGGCGGCCGATCTGGTGCTGACGGCCGATGATCTGGCGCGGATCGAGGCGGTGTTCCCGAAGGGTGCCGCCTCCGGCCACCGTTATGCCGAGGCGGCGCGGGGGTCGCTGAACCGCTAACCGCCGATCAGGGCCAGCCACTCGTCCTCGGTCAGGACCGTGACGCCGTGTTTGAGCGCATCGGCCATCTTGGAGCCGGCGCCGGGGCCGGCGACCAGATAGTCGGTCTTCTTCGACACCGAGCCCGAGACCTTGGCCCCGAGAGATTCGGCGCGGGCCTTGGCCTCGTCGCGGGTGAAGCGTTCGAGGGCTCCGGTGAAGACAACGGTCTTGCCAGCGACGGGGGTGTCCGTCTTCGGGCGTTCTGCGTCCTCGATGTTGGTCATCTCGGCGACGAGGGCGTCGACCATGGCGCGGTTGTGGGTCTCGCGGAAGAACAGGGCCAGCGCCCGGGCGGCAACCGGGCCGACGCCGGACACGCCGGCAATCTGGCCGAGGCCTTCGGACGGGCCTTCGTCGCGGGCGATAGCGGCCAGCCGGACCAGTCCGGCCCAGTCGTCGGCCAGGGTTGCGAGCCCGCGACGGGCGGGAGCGGCGAGGCCGGGGAAGGCGAGGGCGATCTTCTGGTCGATGGGGGCTTCGGGCCACGGGTCCGCAGCGGTCGGTGAAGCCTCGGCGAGGGTGGCGACCACGCGCGGCGACACGGCCGGGGCCTCGTTCAGCCGGACCCAGTCCTCGCTCGGGATGCCGTCGGCCGCGGCGACGCAGGCGGCCTCGAAGGCGGGCCAGGTCTCGAAGGCGCGGGCCAGGACGATGGAGGTCTGTTCACCGATGTCGCGCACGCCGAGGCCATAGATGAAGCGGTCGAGGGTGATGGTGCGGCGGGCGTCGATACCGGCGACCAGATTGCCGACGCTGGTCTCGCCATAGCCGTCCTCGGCGCGCAGGGCATCGAGCTTTTCCGCATCGCGGGCGAGGCGGAAGATGTCGGCGGGCTGGCTGATCCAGCCGCGATCATGGAAGGCGCTCAGCTGTTTCTCGCCCAGACCCTCGATGTCGAAGGCCCGGCGGCTGCAGAAATGTTTGAGGTGTTCGATCCGCTGGAACGGGCAGGCCAACTCGCCGGTGCAGCGGCGGACGACACTCTCGACACCGGAGGCATTGGTCTCCTTCACCAGCGCTGTCTTCAGCGGGCAGGCGCAGAGGTGGGGGAAGGCCCAGGGCCGGCCCCGGTCCGGGCGGTCGGCGTCAACCACGCCGAGGATCTGGGGGATGACGTCACCGGCCCTTTGCAGGGTGACGGTGTCGCCGAGGCGCACGTCCAGCCGGGCGATCTCATCGGCATTGTGCAGGGTGGCGTTGCGCACGACCACGCCGCCGACAGTGACGGGATGGAGCCGCGCGACGGGGGTGTGCGACCCCGTCCGGCCCACCTGGATGTCGATGCCCTCCAGCACCGTCGTCGCCTGCTGGGCGGGGAATTTGCGGGCGATGGCCCAGCGGGGCGTGCGGGCGACGAAGCCGAGGCGGGCCTGCCAGTCCAGCCGGTCGACCTTGCAGACCACGCCGTCGATGTCATAGCCGAGGCTGGCGCGGTCGCGCTCCAGTTCGGCGTAGAGGTCTTGCAGGCCGGCGGCGTCCTCGACGCGACGGGACCGGACGTTGACCTGAAAGCCCCAGTCTTTCAGTGCCTTGAGGGCGTCGGCTTGCGTTTCAGCGAAGGCGATCGAGGTCTCGCCCCAGGCATAGGCGAAGAACCGTAAGGGCCGTTTGGCCGTGATCGCCGGGTCCTTCTGGCGCAGGGAGCCGGCGGCGAAATTGCGCGGATTGGCATAGGTGCGCTGGCCGTCGGCCTCGGCGGCGGCGTTGAAGGCGTCAAAGGCGTCGTTGGGGGCATAGACCTCGCCACGGACCTCGATGACGTCGGGCCAGCCGCTGCCTGACAGGGTCTGCGGAATGTCGGCGATGGTGCGGAGGTTGGCGGTGACGTCCTCGCCGGTCTGGCCGTCGCCGCGCGTCGCGCCGGTGACGAGTACGCCGTTCTCATAGCGCAGGCTGGCGGAGAGGCCGTCGATCTTGGGCTCGCCGACAAAGGCCACGGCTTCATCGACCGGCAGTTTCAGGAAGCGGCGGATGCGGGCGACGAAGTCGGTCACCTCTTCCGCTGAAAAGGCGTTGTCGAGCGACAGCATGGGCACGCCGTGGCGCACCGGGGCGAACTGGCTGGAAGCGGCGGCTCCGACCACCTGCGACGGCGAGGCGGGGCGGGTCAGGTCGGGGAACAGGTCCTCGATCTCAAGGGCCCGTCGCTTGAGCGCGTCGTAGTCCGCGTCGGAAATCTCGGGGGCGTCCTGCCCGTGATAGAGGGCGTCGTGACGCGCCAGCTCTGCCGAGAGGCGAGCCAGTTCCGTCTCGGCTTCGGCCTCGCTCAGGTCCGGGATCGGTGTTTCGGTCATCGGGAATCGGGCGGTTGGCGGGCCTTCACCTGTAGCATCAGCGGTCAGGCGGGGGCCACGCGCAAACCGGGGCGATACTGGACCGAAATCGACTTAGTTGGTCGGCAGGGACGAACGGTCGTAGTCCGGGCCGAAGTCGAGGATGAAGACCGGACCGAGGTCGATCGTCTGACTGGCCGAGGCCAGCTGGATTGTCGCGGCGGCCGCGCCCGGGGAATAGTCGCGCGTCGCAACCGCTTGGGCGAAGTACATCTTCCACTCTGACCCGACCATGACCTCGGCGCTGCCGATCTCGGCATAGGGCGCGGCGGCGTCTTGCAGGCGAACGTTGACGCGCGCGGTCTGGGCCCCCGCGGGCAAGCGCTCGGCCCGCAGCCAGACGGCCAGCAACAGGACGTCGCCGTTTCGAACGGGCCTGGTCGTCGCCGATCCCGCGCCGACATCCCAGATGTTGGTGCCGGCCGTCGCGACGTCGACCCGCAGCGCCCGGCCCCCCTGGACGGTGGATTCTACGATGGCGTGGCTCTGGCCGGGTCCGTAGACGTCAAAGCTGCTGACATGGACTGCATTGACCGCGCGTTCGAGCAACGATGGGCGGGCGTTTGTGGGCGGCGCTTCCTGGGCCGTCGACGGTGCCGCGGTGAAGATCAGGACCGCAGTTGCAGCGGCGATCGCCAGTCGTTTCATGTATCCCTCCTCCGTCGAGTTACTATCGAGCCTTGGCCGGGAGCTCGCAACGGGCCGGGCGCACACCTTTTGTTTCGCCATGACGGGACGTTAAGCTGACGTCCCGAGCCCGGCCTGCTAGCCTGAAATCGACCTTGAGGAGCTTCCATGTCGCACGCCCGCCTGCTCGCCCTGTCCAGCGCCCTCGGTGGTGCCCTGCTGCTTTCGGCCTGCGGCGGGCTGTTCGGGTCGGAAGCGACAGCGCCCGCAGCAACGGCCGCGCCAGCGCCTTCGGCGATGCATGTCCAGTTGCTGGAGGATGTGCGAATCCTCTCCGCCGACGCCATGCAGGGCCGCGACACCGGCGCGCCGGGCGGGGAGATGGCGCGCGACTATATCGTCGGCCGGCTGGAGGGGCTGGGCGTCAGCGCCCCGCCAATGGGCCGGCTGCAGCCCTGGGAAATGCAGGGTCGCACCCGCTCCGGGCCCCGGACCTTCAATGGCGTCAACATCATCGGCATGATCCCCGGCACCCGCGTCGCCGACCGCTATATCGTCGTGACCGCCCACTATGACCATGTCGGCGTCAATGCCGAGGGTCAGGTGTTCAACGGGGCCGATGACAATGCCTCGGGCGTCGCCACCATGCTGGCCCTTGCGGCCGATCTGAAGCGTCAGGCCCCGGAGCACAGCGTGCTGATCGTGGCCCTGGATGGCGAGGAGCGCGGGCTGCTGGGCGCCCGGCATTTTGTCGAGGCCCCGCCGATGCCGCTCGAAGCGATCACCATGAACCTGAATTTCGACATGACGGCGCGGGCCGAGACCGACGGCAAGCTGTGGGTTACGGGCACCTACCAGCACCCGAACTTCCGGCCGATCCTGGAAGGCCTTCCGGCCAATGGTGCGGTCGCCCTGGCCTTCGGCAAGGACACGCCGCAGGACACAGGCGAGGACAATTGGGTCGAGGCCTCGGACCACGCAGCATTCTACAGGGCCCAGGTGCCGTTCCTTTATCTGGGTGTGAACTACCATCCCGACTATCATCGGCCGTCGGATGATTTCGAGAAGATCACGCCCTCGGTCTTCATCAGTGCGACCGAACTTTCGATCGCGGCCTTCAGGGCCCTGGATCGCAACCTGGATCGCTAGAGCCCATCCCGTCACCGGCGCGACTGCCGGTCGCACAAATCCTACTTGAATTCGTCACGTTTCGGTCGTCTGTTGCGCCGAATGGAGACGGTTTCATGACAGCGACACATCGTCCGACCCTGGATCTTTCCACGGTCCAGCGGATCCGCAAGCTGGCCGTCCTTCTGGCCCTTGTGGGGTTGATGGGTCTGGCGTCGGTCACCCAGTCCATCGGCGGCATCGATGGCGAGTGGCACGAGCACGTGGCGTCGGCCGGTCTTGTCGCCATGGTTCTCTCGATCGTCGGCCGGGCCTGGTGCTCGCTGTATATCGGAGGCCGCAAGAAGGCCGAGATCGTCGACCGCGGGCCCTATTCCATCACGCGCAACCCCCTCTATGTCTTCAGCTACATCGGGGCCTTCGGGATCGGTGCGCAGAGTGGCAGTGTCACCATCGGTCTCGGCTTCGTCCTCGCCGCCATGGCGGTCTTCTACATGACGGTCCGGCGTGAGGAGGCTTTTCTCGAGCAGGAGTTCGGAGCCGTCTATGCCGCCTACAAGGCCCGCACACCGCGTTTCTGGCCGCGCCCCTCGCTCTGGCGCGATGAGGAGCTGCTGACCATCCGGCCGGATCTGTTTCTGACGACGATCCGCGACGGACTGATGTTCCTGGTGGCGATCCCGGTGTTCGAGCTGGTCGACTTCGGCCAGATGTCGGGATGGCTGCACGTCGCCGCCAACCTGCCCTGACAGTGGACAGGCGGACCGCGGCGTGATGCGGTCGAAGCCCCGGCTTCAATGAGGATCGTCATGAGACGTTTGATCGGCCTTTCGCTGGGCCTGTTGCTGCTGGCGTCCTGTGACCGCTCTCAAGGTCCGGCTGAAGCGCCAACTGCCGCTGCCGCATTCCGTCACAGCATGACTTCTGACCTGTCCGGCTACTACCGGCCGGCGGGCGAGGTGCGGGTCGGGAAATGGTCGCTCGACCACGTCTTCGTCGGTCAGGACCGGGAGTTCCGGGGCTGGGAAGCCGGCAGCCGGAACGGGACGTTCGGCCCGATCATGCTGCAGTTCGAAGACGTGAACAGGCCCATGGTCCAGACGGAGACCGGCGAGGCACGCAGCATCTCCGCCCGTGTCCTGCCGATGGCCTATTCGGTGTCTGATACCGCGATCAGTTTCGAGGGGCGGTCGCCCGAGCTGGGCATGGTCCGGTTCGACGGCGTGCTGGATCCGGGTGCCCTGGCCACGGCGCGCCGCAACCTCGGTGACGAGGGTGTTGTGGTGACGGGCCGGCTGACGGTGGGCGATGCTCCGGTGCAGTCCATCCGGTTGCGCTGGTGGGGCGGCGACTGACCGCCGCTCAATCGCCCGAACGGATGTCCAGCTTCAAACCCATGGCCTCGGCCAGTGCCTTGCCGCGGCGTCGTGTCTGTTCGCCCAGCAGGACATCCGCATAGCCTTCGCCGGCGCTCAGGATCAGGGCTCCGGCACTGACCTGTGCACGGGCATTGACCAGCAGTTGGGGCGAACGGCCGGACAGGTCGCAGGCCAGCCTTATGGCGAGACCGAGTATCCGTGCCCCCTGCCGCTGTTCCTCATTCAGGAGACGGGCCACGGTCCTGGGCTCCGGTGTCGTGCTGCCGCCGCCGTAGCGGGCGTTGACCGCAGCCGCCAGATAGGCGCGTTCGGCATGGTTCTGGCCCGGAATTGGCGCGCGCAGGACCTGATCGAACGCCAGTTCGACCCGGTGATCGGGGTGCAGCCGGGCCCCGAGGTCCGCAAGGCGGCAGGCGGCATCGGCCAACAGGCCGTCGCGGGCGCGACCGAACACCGGCGGCAGGGCCGCCAGCAGCGGCGCGATCCAGCCGAGAAGTGCGCCCGGCAGTGCCGGTGAAATGCCCTGACGGGCACCCAGCGCCGAACAGCCCGCCAGCAGGGGGTCCACGGCGGTGACCTCTGACCCCAGTGCCTCGTACAACAGACCCTCACGGACGCCCCAGGCCGAGAGGACGATGTGCTTCAACGCCAGTCGCTCGATCAAACCCTCGAGAACCAGGGCCGCGTACGGAAGGGTGTCGGCGCGTTTGCGCGACAAACCGGGCCATTTCTCGAGCGAGGCCTTCGAAGACCGGGCAATGAGCCTGGCCGTATCCATCAGGTCGGCTGCGTCTATCTCGTACTGGTGGACAACACGCAGCGGATAGCCAGTGATCTCCATATGGACCTTGGCGAGTGTCCGCCAGGCACCGCCGACGGCAAAGAGGGTGTCGGCTCGCGCATCTCCGACGGGCTGCAACCGCCCGGCGATGGTCTCGCGCAGCCGGTCCGGATCGAAGCCGCTCGCATCCGCGAGGGCAAAAGGGCCGAGCGGCAGGGTGACGCCACGGGCCGCCCGGCCGTCGGCGAGCCGGACAAGCTCAAGGCTGGATCCGCCCAGATCACCGACCATCCCGTCCGCGCAGGGAATACCCGCGAGGACCCCGAGGGCGGCATAGCGCGCCTCTTCCTCGCCGGACAGGACGCGGATCTTCAACCCGGTGGCGGCAGCGACGCGCTCGCAGAAGGTCGGGCCATCTTCGGCGTCGCGCACGGCAGCGGTGGCGGCGACGAAGGTATGGGCAGGCTGAACGCCCTCGATCACAGCCGCGAACCGCTTGAGTGCCGTCAGGGCCTGGGCCGCGCCCTCCACTGACAGGCGTCCGGTTTCAGCCAGGTCGCGTCCGAGTCCTGCCAGCACCTTCTCGTTGAACACGGTCCAGATGGCGCGGCCTTCCAGCCGGTAGAGCACCAGACGCACCGAGTTGGAGCCGATGTCGATGGCGGCGACGTCGCGGGGCGCGCCGATCGCCGATAGCAGCGCTTCAGGCATCAGCGCTTCTTCCGCGAGGGCTCGTAACTGAGTTGGCCGGGCAGGGTCTTCACCTTGCGGCCCCGGCCCGACAGGCTGGGGTTGGTCATGAAATAGTTGTGCGCCGAGAAGGGCCGTTCGGGATCGACGGCCGTCACCCTGTGGTAGGTTCCGTCGGCCGCCAGCGCCCAACTCTGGGCGTCGTCCTTGAGGTTGGCCACCATGATCTGGTCGAGCACCTGGTCATGCACGGTGGCGTTCAGCACCGGGGTCATCAACTCGACCCGGCGGTCCAGGTTCCGGTTCATCCAGTCGGCGGACGAGATGTACAGCGTCGCCTTGTCGTGCGGCAGCTCGCGTCCGTTCGCGAAGGCGACGATCCGGCTGTGCTCCAGGAAGCGGCCGACGATGGATTTGACCCGGATGTTCTCCGAAAGACCCGGCACGCCGGGGCGCAGACAGCAGATGCCGCGAATGACCAGCTCGATCCGGACGCCTGACTGACTGGCGCGGTAAAGGGCGTCGATGACCTGGGGATCGACCAGGGAGTTCATCTTGGCCCAGATGGCCGCCGGCTTGCCCCTGGCTGCGGCTGCCATCTCCTTGCCGATCAGGTCGATCAGCGTGGTCTTCATGTTCAGTGGAGAGGCGACCAGCGCCTCGAGTTCGTCGGGCTGGGCATAGCCGGTGATGTAGTTGAACACCCGTGAGGCGTCGCGGGCCAGCATGGGCTCGCAGCTGAACAGGCTCAGATCCGTGTAAACCCGCGCGGTCACGGGATGATAGTTGCCGGTGCCGAAATGGCAGTAGGTCCTCAGCGCATTCCCCTCGCGGCGGACGACGACGCTGAGCTTGGCATGGGTCTTCCATTCGACAAAGCCGAAGACGACATGGACCCCGGCCCGCTCCATGGCCCGGGCCCAACGCAGGTTGGCTTCCTCGTCGAACCGCGCCTTGATCTCGACCAGGGCGGTGACGTTCTTGCCGTTCTCGGCCGCCTCGATCAGGGCCGCGACGATCGGACTGTCCTTGGACGTCCGGTACAGCGTCTGTTTGATGGCGATGACATTGGGGTCGCGCGCCGCCTGACGCAGGAACTGGACCACCACATCGAAGCTCTCGAACGGGTGGTGGATCAGCATGTCCTTTTCGCGGATCGCCGCAAAGATATCGCCGCCGTTGTCGCGCACCCGCTCGGGATAGCGCGGCTCATAGCCCTTGAACTTCAGGTCGGGATGGCCCGAGGGGATCAGATCCGCGACCTGTGCCAGACCCAGCATGCCGTCGACCAGCACTATGTCCTGGGGCGCGGCGTCCAGCTCATTGGTGATGAATTTGCGCAGATCGTCGGGCATGGAGGCCTCGATCTTGATGCGCACGACCGAGCCGAGACGACGCTGTTTCAACGCCTCCTCGAACTCCATGACCAGATCCTCGGCCTCTTCCTCGATCTCGATGTCCGAGTCGCGGATCAGGCGGAAGACGCCGCGTTCCAGCACCTCGCAACCGGGAAAGAGGTGGTCGATGAAGAGCATGAGCAGGCTCTCCAGCGTCAGATAGCGTTTGCGCCCCGGGGTCGAGCGGCCGTCTGTCGCCAGGGGCCAGAACCGTTTCACCTGGGTGGGGACGGGCACCAGGGCGTAGAGGGTGCGGTTATCCGACCGCCGCTTCAGCTTCAGCGCGAGGGAGAAGCCCAGGTTGGGCAGGAAGGGGAAGGGGTGGGCCGGATCGATCGCCATCGGCGTCAGCACGGCGAACAGCTGGTTCAGGAACTCCGGCTCCAGCCGTTCGCGCTCGGTCTTGGTGATCCGGGCGGCATCGACCACCTCGATCCCGACACCTTTCAGCTCCGTGCGCAGTTTGCGCCAGCGGCGCTGCTGTTCGGCCATCAGGGCACTGGCCGCATGATTGACCTTGTTGAGCTGCTCCGCCGGGGTCAGGCCGTCGGCGGACAGGACGCGCACGCGCTCACGCACCTGGCCTTTGAGGCCGGCGACGCGGGTCATGTAGAATTCGTCGAGATTGTTGGCCGATATCGACAGGAATCGCAGCCGCTCCAGCAGCGGATGGGCCGGATTGGCGGCCTCCTCCAGCACCCGGCCGTTGAAGGCCAGCCAGGAGAGTTCGCGGTTGAAGAACCGGGTCGGTGAGTCCATCAGGGTCGTGGACAGCGCCAGTTGAGGCGCGCGCGAGGAAGGGACCTCCTCGCCGGTGGTTGAGTCGCTGATCGCCGCATCTCTCATGATGCCGGTTCTGGCCCGGCGCGGCGATGGCCGCAACCTTGCTGACAACGGAAAACGCCGTCCGACCCCGGGGTCGGACGGCGTTGCCGGTTATTTGTGCGGCTTACCAGCGCCAGGCGTCGAAGATGACTTCGATGATGTAGCCGTCGTACTGGTCGATCAGATAGATGTGGTTGTCGACCAGCACCCAGCGCGTGCCCGACGGCGGATAGCCGAGACCATAGGTGCGCCAGTCGTCCAGCTGATAGCGCCAGAAGATCGACGGCAGGTAACCACCGACATGGTAGCGCTGGCCCCAGTAGTTGCGGGGCACGCTGTAGTAGCCGTAGCCCGGCGCGAAATAGAAGCCGATGCGCAGGCCGTTGTAGCCGCGGAACCGGCGGTCGTTGCGCCACCAGTCGCCGCTGTGGCTGCGGTTCCAGCTGCGCCGCCACTGGTCGCTGTTGAAGCGGTTGCGGAACTCCCGATACTCGCGGCGGTCCTGACGCCGATCGGAGCGGTCCTCCCGGCGATCCCAACGATCATCCCGGCGATCGTCACGGCGATCCCAGCGGTCATCCCGGCGATCGTCGCGGCGGTCATCCCGGCGGTCATCCCGGCGATCACGCGGATCCTGCGGCTGGCCAGGCCCGCCGGGCAGGCCGCCGCCGCCCGTATTGGGCCGGTCAGGACGGTCAGGACGGTCGGGACGGCCGCCGCCACCGCCGACGTTGCCGCCACCGCCGCTGACGCCGGGATTGGGCCGGTCGGGACGGTCGGGACGATCAGGACGGTCAGGACGATCAGGACGATCAGGCCGGTCCGGTCTGTCAGGCTGCCCACCGCCGCCGCCGCCGCCGCCCAGCAGTCCGGGGCCAGTCGGCCGCTCAGGACGGCTTCCACCGCCGCCACCGCCGCGGTCACCACCGCCGCCGCGGTCACCACCCCCACCGTCACGGGCGGGCCGGTCCGGCGTGTTGGGCCGGTCAGGCCCCGTCTCGCGGGATTCATCACCGTTCTGGCGGGCGGCGCCGCGGCGACCGCCGTCGCGTTCCCCGTCCTGGGCCAGGACGGTCAAGGGGGCCATGGCCGGTAAGGCGAAGGCGGCAACGGCTGCGGCGACCATCAATGAGCGTTTCATTTTCATTCTTCCTTGCAAGCCCCTGTCAGACGGCTTGAGGTGAAGGTCGCGCCTTGATGATGAACCGTGACTGAATGGATCAAGGCACCATCTGGGCCGAACGCGAATTGCGTGCCGGCGGCGCGCCCGGTGTTGTTCGGCCTGCGAGCGCGGTAACCCTTTTTAAGCCTGTCAGTCATGTTCCGTTAGCGTTCCGGTCACCTGCGGTTAGCAGTTATGAATCAGGCATTTCAGAACTATTTCAGAGGTCTGAACATGTGCGGAGTATTCAGCAGGTGTGTACTGAAAAGGCCTCAAAAGGCCCTTGCTGTTAACTTTACCTTCAAACCGCGGGTATTTGATCGGGTCTCAGAGGACGGGGCCAGAACGGCACCGGTTCAGGAGATACGGTTATGAACGCGCAAGAAATGGCGCCCAAGGCCAACGAAGAGCAGGGTCTGCCCCTGCCGACCGCCGACATGAGCGGCGATGATCTTTTCCGGCTGGGCATGATGTATTCAAGCGGCCAGGGCGGTTGCCCGATGGACCGCGTCTCGGCCCATATGATCTTCAACCTCGCGGCCATGAAGGGCTCGATCGAAGCGCGCGTCTATCGCCGCGAGATGAGTCAGGAGATGGAGCAGGACGAGATCGCCGAGGCCCAGAAGGCGGCTCGCCGCTGGATCGATGCGGGCGTGGTCCGTCTCGCCGCCTGATTCCCCGGCGACATCAGCCGCCGGGCTTCAGGGCTCGCGGCGGATGACCCGCACGGCGACCTCATTGCGTCGCGCGGGCGGGAGGGTCCAGGGCGGATCATAGAACCACACGACCGGTTCACCCTGGCTGACCCAGCCGCTGCCCGTCAGGCCGGCTTCCAGCTCGGCCTGTTTGGTGGCCACCGTCTGTGCTGATCCGAGGCCACTGAAACGCAGGACCGCATAGGTCTCGGCCGGGACTACGGTCAGGACGACCGCAGGGTCCCGCGGAACCGGCAGGGTTTCCATTGTATATTCTGCAGGCATGAAGAACTGGATCATCCACCGGTCCTGCCCCGCACCGCCCTGGGCGACGGGGGCGGTCATGGCGATGCTCTGCGACTGGCCAGACCCTGCATCAGTGCCCTGGGCCACTGGAGCCGTCATGGCGATGCTGGCCCGTGCCGCATTGCCACCGAAGATGTAGCCGGCCAGACGCTGGAAGCCGCGGTTTCGCGCCGCTTCGTTGGAGCCGGTGACCATGGTTTCGGCCGCGATCCGCTCGCCATAGGTCCGGATCTGGATGTCGCCGACCCGGGCGACTTCGGTAAAGGCGGGCTCCTCGGTGCCGGAACGGACACCCACGGTCGAACAGGCGGTGGTCAACAGGGCCGCTGCCACGGCGACAAGTTTCGTTTTCATGGTCTTGCGGTCCATCGTGGATTGTCAGGTCTCGGCCAGCAGAAGCCGTCTGCCGGTTCATTCGTTCCATTCATGGGCCAAAGACGTCGCCACGCCCAGACCCATTGTGCCGCAGCCGGAACCGGGGCGGAGAGTCAGTCTGCAGCCCGGCCGAAACCGGCATGGGGTGAGAGCGGGGCAAACTCCGCTGGCGTCCGCGTCATCCGGCTCTGGATCGCGGCCAGGATGTCCGCCGTGTTCCAGATCGAGCCCTGCATCACCGCGACCCATTCCAGACCTTCGGCGACCGTGTGATCGCGGGCATAGGTGACCGCAGCCTTTGAGCCCGAGATCGCCAGCGGGGCCTTGGCGGCTATGGCCTGCGCCATCTCCAGAGCCGCGGTCGCCAACGCCCCGGCGTCCGGCAGGACCGCATTGACGAAGCCCAGACGCTCGGCCCGTTCGGCGGTCAGGGATGTGCCCAGATAGGCCAGTTCGCGCACCACGGCCTCGGGCAGGATGCGCGGCAGACGCTGCAGACTGCCGAGGTCGGCCATCATGCCGATATTGATCTCCTCGATCCGGAAATATGCCCCTGTCGCCGCCAGCCGCAGATCACAGGCGGCGACAAGGTCGAGGCCGGCCCCGACGCAAGCCCCCTGGACAGCCGCAATGACCGGAAACCGCACCCGCTCGATCATGGTCAGGGTGTCCTGCAGCTCACGCGCGGCCTGATGAAGGGCCTGCCGCTCGGCCGCGGTGTCGGTCTTGAGGATGGCTCCACCGGAGAAAACCGAGATGTCCATGCCTGCACAGAAGTTGCGGCCCTCGCCGGAGATGACCAGGGCGCGGACCTCGCCCGTCGCATCCAGCGCCCTGAGGGCAGGCCCGAAATCCCGCCAGAACGACAGGTCAAGGGCATTGGAGGCCTCGGGCCGGGACAGCCTCAAATGGGCGACGGCACCATCACGGGTGATCTCGAAGGCCGGCATGGGTCTTTCACTCCTGTGCGGAATCTGCGCCTTTGGCGTTCTAACCGTTTTCTATTGAAACCAACCGGGAGCCAAGCCTCATGTCACTTCAGGGCAAGACGCTGTTCATCACAGGTGCCAGCCGTGGCATCGGACTGGCCATTGGCCTCAGGGCGGCGCGCGACGGGGCGAATGTGGTCATCGCCGCCAAGACTGCCGAGGCCCACAAACACCTGCCGGGCACCATCTACTCCGCCGCCGCGGAGATCGAGGCCGCCGGGGGGCAGGCCCTGCCGCTGACCGTCGACGTGCGCGACGAGGCCTCGGTGCTCGCGGCGGTCGAGGCGGCGGTGGCGCGCTTCGGCGGCATCGACATCTGCGTGAACAACGCCTCGGCCATCCAGCTGACCGGTACCCTGGCCACGGACATGAAACGCTATGACCTGATGCATCAGGTCAACGCCCGCGGGACCTTTCTGGTGTCCAAGGCCTGTATCCCGCATCTGAAACAGGCAGCGAACCCCCATATTCTGGCCCTGTCGCCGCCACTGGACCTGTCGCCCCACTGGTTCGGCCCGCATGTGGCCTACACCATGGCCAAATACAGCATGAGCCTGGCCATGCTGGGTATGGCGGATGAGTTCCGGGAGGACGGCATCGCCTGCAACGGCCTGTGGCCCCGCACCGGCATCGCCACCGCCGCCATCGAATTCGCCCTGACCGGCAAGGACGGACTGGCCCATTGCCGCACGCCCGAGATCATGGCCGACGCCGCCCATGCCATCTTCACCAGCCCGTCCCGCGAGCTGACCGGCCGGTTCCTGATCGACGACAGCTTCCTGTACGAGCGCGGGGTGCGCGATTTTGAAAAATATAGCGTCGATCCCGGAAAGACCCTGATGCCGGACTTCTTCGTCCCGGCGGACAGCGTGCCGCCGCCGGGGGTGGTGGTGGGGTGACGCCGGCACCGGTGGGCGGTCAGGGTGATTGGTGATTGGTGGTTGGTGATTGCGGCACCGGCTTCAGGACGCTGGCACTTGGGAAGGGCGTCGGCGGCGGCTCCTGGAGCCACCGATAACCAACCACCAATCACCAATCACCAATCACCAGTCACGAGCCCCGTCAGAACGACTGATACTGCCCGCCGATCGCATAGGTGAACCCGACCGGCAGGGCGTTGCGGAACAGGGTGACGAAATTGGCGACCTCGCCGAGGTTTGAGCGCGGGACGAAGATGATGTCGCCGCGCCGCAGGGCGATGACCTCGCCGCGCCGGGGCCGCAGGTCGATGGCCCGCATCATGCGCACGCCGCCCGGCCCGCGCCGGATCAGGGCCACTTCACCCTGTCTTGCGGTCGGAAGGAAGCCGCCCGCCTGGATGACGGCCTGCCAGGCGTCGATGTCCCCGGCCATGTCGAAGACGCCGGGGGTCCGCACCTCGCCGTCGACCCAGACCTTCAGCGGCCCGGCGGTCTTGAGCGTGATCTCCACGACCGGGCGGCGCAGCTGGCTGGCAAAGGCGTCCGAGGCATCGCGCTCGACCTCGGCGATGGTCCGGTCCGCCGCCATGATCTGGCCGACCAGCGGCAGGGAGATGCGGCCGTCGGGGCCGATCCTCTGGGTACGTGTCAGTTCGGCGGCTGTCGGGGTTGCGATCTCTATCTCGTCGCCGGGATAGAGAACGTATTCCGGTTCCGTCTCGCTCCAGTCGGCAAAGCCGATCTCGGGAAAGGCGGTCCGGCCGGCATTCTGGATCCGGGTTGAACTGTTGCCCGGGCTCCGTGGCAGGGGCATGCGCGAGCCATAGTCGTCGCCGCGCAGTCGCTGCCCGCCACCACAGCCACTGACCATCGTGCCCACGCCGGCCAGGCCCAGCAGCAACAGACGACGGTCGATGGACATGGGGACTCACTCCGCGAAATCAGCGTCCGGTGCAGGGTCGGCGGTTATGGGTAACCAGTGGTTAACGCGGCTGCCCCAAGTCTGGCTGCTCACGTCCGGTACGATGGAATCACTCTGCCCCCATGCGCACGTCGGCCTACACGACTGTCCGCCCGCGCTACGGCTTCTTCGATGTCGTCGGCCTGCTGTTCCGTGAATCCGTGCTCATGATCGTGATCTTCGGGGTCGTTGTCGCCATCGGTACGGTGGCGGTGCTGACGCTGAAGAAAACCTACACCGCCACCGCCAGCGTCTATGCCGGGGCAGGGCAGGAGTATGTCTATCAGTCCCGGGTCGGTCAGATTGATCCGAGCCAGCCGCTGGAAGCCGACGCCGTGGCCGGGGCGGAGGCGACCATTCTGGGCAGCCTCGAAGTCAAGCGCCGGGCCGTCCGCGCCGTCGGTGCCGATACTGTGCTGGGACCGGACGCGACCGGTACGCAGACGGAGAAGGAAGCTGCGGCGCTCAAGGCGCTGGATGCCAACCTCGGCGTGGGGGTCACGCCGGGCAGTGCGATCATTGCCGTGTCCTATGAGGCCGATGATCCTGTCCGGGCCGCACAGGTTCTGAACGCCGTCGTCGATCAGTATCTGGTCCGGCGGCGACAGGTCTTCCAGGGCTCGGCCATGCCCGCCTATGCGGCGCAGCGCGAGGCGTTCGAGACCGATCTCAGTACCGCCGACGAGGCCTACAACGCCTTCCTGGCGTCGAACGACATCGGCGACTTCGCCACCTTCAAGGCCAGCCTCGCGGCCAGCTATCAGACCACCCAGGCCGAGGCCCTGTCGCTGCGCGCCCAGCTGAATCAGGCGACCCAGCGGCTGGCGACCCTCGAGGTCCAGCTGGCGCAGCAACCGGCCGAGGTGGTGCTGCAGCAGGACCTGAACATTTCGGCCCAGGACCAGATCCTGCAGCTGCGCACCCAGCGTGAGGCCCTGCTGTCGCGCTATACCCCCGAGGCCCAGCCCGTGCGGGACATCGACCAGCAGATCGCCGACCTGCAGGCCTATGTCGCCACCGGCACCACGGTCGGGCCCAGGGAGGTCCGCACCGGACCCAGCACCATCTTCACCGAGATCGAGACCGCCCGGATCACCGCCGCCGCCGACCGCGACGGCCTGGCGGCCCGGCTGGCCGTAGCCGAGGGCCAGCTGAGCCAGTTGCGCTCGCGTCTGGCCGGGATGACCCGGCTGGAATCGACCAACGCCAATCTGGCCGGCAATCGCGAAACCCTGACCGCCCTGGTGCGAGACTTCCAGCAGCGCGAGAGCGCCGCCCGAGCCAACAGCGCCCTGGTCGCCGCCGGGGCTGACAACGTCAATGTCATAGAGCGCGCCGAGGCTCCGACGAAGGGAACCAGTCTCAAGGCACCGCTGCTGGCGCTGGTCCTCCTGTTCGCCGCCTTTACCGCCCTCTGCGCCGGCCTGCTGCGGGTGTTTTCGCGGCGGGGCTACGTCACCCCGGCCTCGACCGGCCGGACCCTGGAGATGCCGGTCCTGGCGGTCGCCCCTGTGAAGGCTCCGTGACCCCGCCCGTGCTAGCGTAGGGGCCTGTAACCGGGCGCGTAGCGATTCGATGGTCGATCTGACATCCGAAATGGCGGCTCTCTGGGCCGCGCTGGGACCGGTGCCGGGTCATCGCGGCCGCGTGGTCCAGATCGCCGCCGCCGGCTCGGGCGAGGGCGTTTCGACGGTCGCGCGCGACTACGCCCGGTTGGCGGCCGTACGCGCCCGCCGTCCCGTCTGGCTGATCGATGCCGACCTCGCCCGGCAGGGTCAGATGGACGCGGTCGCCGCCCAGCCTGAGCGGTTCGGCATGCTGGGCAAGGCGGCCATCGCCACGCCTGACGGTTCGATCTTCTTTGCCGTCACGCCGCGCATCATGGACCGGGCCGGCAAGCCGGTGCATCCGGCGCGGCTGATGAGTGCCCGGCCCTGTCTCGGCGGGCGTCTTTGGGTGACCCGGTTCGCGGCCGAGCACCTGCGTTCGGGCCAGCGGGCCGAGCCGGTCAGCGACGCCCGCTACTGGGACGCCCTTCGCCAACACGCCGATACGGTGGTGATCGACGCCCCCGCAGCCGACCGTAGCGACATGGCCATCACCCTGGCCCCCTATGTGGATGCCACCGTCCTGGTCGTGGCGGCCGAGAGCGGGGCGGCCAGCGAGCCGCTGATACTGCGCGACGAGATCGAGGCGGTCGGCGGCAGAATCGCGGGTGTGGTGGTCAACCGCTCGACGTACAATCCGCCGGCGTTTCTGAAGCGGCTGACGGGTTGAGGCCTTTCTGAGGGCCGGGGTTCGTCACAACGGGCACAACGGGGGCACAACGAACACAACGGGGCCTGAGCCCGGGTCCAGACCATTCCATGGCGCTTGGGTGACTTGAGAGTCGCTCTTCGCCTGATCTGGGTGCGGCTCACGCCGCAATATGGAACATCCGGATGAGGTGCCAACCGGGACGCGCCCCGGTCGCGTCGTGTTCGCCGTGCCCTCGTTGTGTTCGTTGTGATGAACCAACTCAGGGTCCCGCCGCATCCAGCCGCGCCAGTTCCCGCGCGCCATAGAAGCGGGGCTCCAACCCCTTCATCCAGAACAGTTTTCCGGCTCCGCGCGCGGTGCGGTCATACATCTCGGCCCGCTTCGGGCTGGCGATCAGGGTCAGAGCCGCGGAGGCTGCACCCCAGACGGCGGTCTGGGCCACGCCGATCACCATCCAGCGCGCCACGGCGGGCCAGTCCTGCGCTGCCGCCGCCGTCTGGCTGGGCCCCTGGCCGTAGGCGAAGGCGCGCGCGAGGGCGTAGTTCAGCGTCGCGCGATGGGCGGGGGCGAACTCCTCGACCCGGGCGTCCGCCGCCCAGCCGAAGCGACCGCCGCGGGCCGCGAGCGCAGCGAACAGGGCGTCGTCCTCCCCGCCTGACTGGTCCGTGCCCGCGTCGAACGGCGCCGGGCCGGGCAGGGCGGTCGCCCGGACCATCAGGGAATTGCCGCAGCCGAAGGGGTCGTCGATCAGCCCGCTGAGCGCGGGTCCCTCGCGGCCAAAGAAGCGCTCAAGCCATGGCTTCAGCCAGTTCGCGGCGTCGGGTGCCCGGCCGGTGATCGGGCCGAAGACGGCGTCGGCGCCCGTCTCTTTCCGGGCCTTGAGCAGGGCCGCCAGCCAGCCCGGCGAGGCCGCTTCGTCGTCGTCGAGGAAGGCGATCAGCGGAGCGTCCGTTGCGGCCAGCCCGGCATTCCGCGCCGTGGCGACGCCGGGTCTGGGGGCGTGCACATAGGTCAGGGGCCAGGGCGAGCTCGACCGCAGGGTGCCGACGGTCGCCGCCGCTGATCCGACCGGATCATTGTCGACCACGACGATGGCGGACACCCGGTCGGCGACACCGGTCTGGGCGAAGAGCGAGCGCAGGGCCCGTTCCAGACTTTCGGGCCGCCTCAGGGTCGGAACGATGACGGCGACATCGGTCATCACACGGCGTCCGCATAGAGGGCGGCGCGGTACAGGCGCAGCGAGAAGGCCCGCGCTGCTACCGGCAGCCAGCCTGTGTCCGCCCCGCGCCGCATCACCTGCCGCAGGGCGGTCAGGCCCGGCAGGCGTTTCAGCAGCCGGGCCGCCCTGTAGCTGGGATAGGTCGCGACGATGGCCGGATGGCGCTCGGCCATGCGGGCGAAATTCGGGGCGGACTGCTCATATTTGCCGGCAAGGGCGGTGACGGTGTCCAGCCCCATGTGGGTGGCGGTGTTGTCGAGGTGGACGACCCGGAACCGCCGCGACACCCGCATGGCCCATTCCACGTCTTCCCAGCCCCAGCCGGTGAAGCCGGGGTCGAAGGCCTCGGCCTCGAACACGTCGCGGCGGACCAGCAGGTTGGAGGTGTAGACGTATTTCTCCGGCTGCCTGGCGCGCTCCATCCAGGGCACGCACTCCGACTTCGCGGCGATAGCCCGGTGGACAGCGAAGCGGGCGTCGGTCGGCGCCTGCAGTAGCGAGAAGCCGCCAAAGGCCACGGCCGGGTCCTCCCGCGCTGCCAGGTCAGCCCAGTCGCGCAGAAAGCGCCGGTGGTCCGGCCGCATGTCGCTGTCGAGGAACAGCAGGCTGCCGCCCCGCGCGGCGGACGCCAGCCGGTTACGCCCGATCGAGCGGCCCTCATTCGCAGTCAGGGTGAGCAGCCGGACCGGCAGGGCCATGGTCCTGATCTGGCCCGCCAGCCGCGCCGTCAGGGCTGCGTCCCGGGTGCCGTCATCCAGCACCACGATCTCGACGGCACCGCCGACCGAGGCCGCCTCCTCGTCAAGCAGGTTCAGAAGTTCGGAGGGATCGTCGCGCAGGAAGGGGATCAATACCGAGACGGCAGGCTTCGCCTTCTTCCAGGCCGGACTGTCGGTCATCTTCGCCCGCGCGCTCATGCCGTCGCGCTCCGGAGCCGGCGTTGCATCAGCAATCGGCGAGCCAGGTCCCTCACGCCGGCGGCATTGAGCACGAGCGCTGCGACGACATAGACCAGTCCGCCCACCCCGGCGTCCAGCACCAGCTCGCCGAACCCGCCGATCGCCGGCAGGCGGGAGACGGCCAGGGCCATCAGGCCCGTGGCCACGCCGCAGCGCGCCAGACTTTCCCAAGGGATCGGCAGGGCCACCACGCGGCGGCCGATCAGCCAGGTCGCGACCATGCCGATGCCAAAGCTCGCCGCCGTGGCCCAGGCCGCACCCATCAGGCCAAACCGGGGTACCAGGATCAGGTTCAGGATCACGTTCAGTCCTGCCGGAATGGCCATGGCAATCAGCAGCCGTCTGGTCTTCTTGCCCAGGGTGAAGGCCTGGCCGAAATAATAGGCTGTGAGGCCGAACAGCAGGGCCGACAGGGCGATCCAGGGCGTCACACTGGCCGCGGCCGTCCGCAGCTCCTCACCGATCAGCACCTCGGACAGCGGTCGTGCGACCAGGGCCACGCCCGCTGCTGCCGGCAGGCCGACCAGCAGGAAGGTCGACAGCTGTTCGCGTGCCGCGACCCTGAGCCGCTCCATCCCGCCGCGCTCCAGCGCCATTACCATGGCCGGCTGTCCGGCCGTGCCAAGCCACAGGAACAGGACGTCGAGCGTCCGGTTGGCGATGGAATAGCTGGCGTGATAGGCGCCGACCGCCGCTTCTCCCAGCCAGGCGTCGAGCACGAACCGGTCGGTCGAGGACAGCACGACCGTCAGGGCCAGCGAGGCGGCGATCGGATAGCCGTACAGGGCGTATTCGCGCACCCGGCCGGCTTCGAAGGCACCGCCGCGCGCCTGTTTCAGCTCGCCGGGCAGGACGAAGGGCAGGGCGGCCAGCGGGGCCAGACCCAGGCCGAGCAGGGGGGCCGCCGCCCCGGCCCCGGCGAGGGCGAACCCCACGCCGATCGCCAGACCGCCGGCCGTAACAGCCATGTCCAGGCGCGCGGACTTGGCGACCTGGCCCTCAGCGCGGAACCGTTCCTGCGCCAGCTTGACCATGGACCGCGCGGGCGCTCCGGCCAGACCGGCGGCGAGGGCGAGTTTGAACAGGGGATCGGCGGGCAGCAGCCAGACACCCAGCCCGACCACAACGAGAAAGGCGGCCCCCAGAACGAAGGCCGTGCGATAGAGGCTCGCGAAATGGGCCTGGGCCGCGCCCGGGGTCTGGGCCGCCCAGAAGCGGGCCATGGCTGCCTCCAGCCAGCTGAACACCACCACATGGGACAGGGTCACGACCGAAACGGCGAGGGCGTAGCGGCCGAAATCCTCCGGGCTGAGCAGGCGCGTGAACAGGACGATGGCCAGGAAGCCGACCACGCCCTGCACGATATTCGCCGGCAGATAGCCCCAGACGCCGCGCCAGAACATCAGCGACCCTACGTCAACGGATCGCCGCGCGGTCGCCCAGCAGCACCGGCACGGTGATGGCCATGATCCACAGATCCATCCACAGGGACTGACGCTCGATATAGTCGATGTCGAGCTGCACCCGGCGGCGCACGTCCCGGGCGGTATGCAGCGGCCCGCGCGAGCCATTGACCGCGGCCCAGCCGGTCATGCCCGGCTTGATGCGATGGCGGTGGGCATAGTCGGCGACCAGGCGGGCGCTCTCGACATGGCCGGTCTTCATGCCGATGGCGTGCGGGCGGGGCCCGACCAGCGACATCTCTCCGGCAATCACGTTCAGCAGTTGCGGCAGTTCGTCGAGGCTGGTCTTGCGGATGAAGTGGCCGATCCGGGTGATACGGTCGTCGTCCCTCGTCACCTGCCGGCTGGCCGTGGGATCGGCGGATTCCGCCTTCATCGAGCGGAATTTCCACACCACGATTTCCTCGTGGTTGAAGCCGTGGCGGCGCTGGCGGAAGAAGATCGGCCCCGGGCTGTCCAGCCGGATGACCAGCGCCAGGATCGCCATGGGTATGGCCAGCAGCACCAGGGCCGTCAGGCCCAGAACCAGATCCTGCAGCCGTTTGTTGAAGGCGCGCCGGTCGTCGTCGACCGGTCCCTGGACATCGGCCAGCGGTGCCGCCGCCAGCCGGTCCAGCGCCGACTGCGTCTCGGCCATGCCGTCCGGCTCAACCACCAGTGTGACCTCATGCGGCAGGGTCCCCAGCGCGGCATTGAGCTGCCGCACCCGCACCTCGGCCCGGGGGTCGATGGTCAGCACGATGCGGTCGACATAGGGCGTCATCTTGTGGGTCAGCAGATCGGCCGCCGTGCCCAGCACCGGGACGCCCTCGATGGCCCGCGGGCTGCGCGCCAGACGGTCGTCGAAAATGCCCAGCACATTGAGGTCGCGTCGTTTCAGCGCCTCGCGGATCAGGGTCTCGGCATGCCGCGTCGCCCCGACCAGCACGATATTGGGAGTCAGGGTGCCGGCCGCCCGCCACCGCCCGACCATGTCGCTCCAGCCGATGTGCAGGGCGTGGAGGGTGATCAGCACCAGCCCGGCCCAGACCAGATAGGCGGATTCCTGCGCCGCCGGGCCGCGCAGGGCCCAGCCGGTGACGAGCGCTGTCGCGGCACCGGTCAGCACCGTGGCCGCGACGGAGGCCAGGTGCGAGGCCGTCTTCTGGCCACGCGCGAACCGGTAGCGCCCCAGCACGCGCATCATGCCCAGAGTGGCAACTGCGCCGAGCCCGAACGGCAGCACCTGGGACATTTCGGCATGGATCAGGGGCCCCGGCGTCGCGGCCCCCGCGCAAAGCAGGGTCACCCCGGCCACGGCCAGGCTGTCGAGGGCGCGGAAATAGTGGGCCGCCAGCCGCGAGGCATGGCGCTGGCGGGCGTTCAGCCAGACGTCGGGCCGGAACGGGCCGCGACGCGCGCCCCCCCCCGCCGTGGCCTCCGGCCGCACGGAAACAGCCGGGCTGGCGAGGGCCTGCAGGCCGGGCACATCCATGCTATCCGCGTCCGACACGGTGGAGTCGAACGATGGGCGGCGGACAGCTTCGGTCATGGGGCTCGCGGCGAGACGGATCCACGCCACCATGCACACCCGCCCTGACTGTCCCGTTAACACAGGCGCTTTCAGGGACGACTTCCGTCTTGCCCGTTGCGCCCCACGGTTTGCTCGGCTAATCACCGCCCCTGCTGGAGACGTGGCCGAGTGGCTGAAGGCAACGGTTTGCTAAATCGTCGTACCCTGTAAGGGGTACCCAGGGTTCGAATCCCTGCGTCTCCGCCAGAACCCCTTTCATCACTATTCGCCACAACCCGCCTAAACCCCCGGCGGCAGGCGGTTTTACGGCCCGTTGACGGTCGCTCCCGTTCGCTTGCAACCGTGACCAACCGGGCTAAAGTGTGGGGGAGGGCGTGGGGGTGTTTTTCCAGTGTGGGGGAATGACCTCGAAAACGCAGGGGCGTGACCGTGGGCAAGCTGACCGCCAATGAGGTGAAGGCGAATCTTTCCAAGCCGGGGGCCTATCAGGATGGTGACGGATTATTCCTGAAAGTTGACCGGCGAGGGGGGGCGAGTTGGAATCTTCGCGTCCAACACGCGGGAAAGCGTCGAGACATCGGGCTGGGCAGCGCGGGTCTTGTCACCCTGGCCGGTGCGCGCGCCAAAGCGGCGGAAGCCCGGCGCGCCATCCGTGAGGAAGGCCGGGACATTGTGGCGGAACGGCGCGAGGCCAAGGCGGCGGGCGTGACCTTTAAGGAAGCTGCGCTGGCGTTGCATGAGGCCAACAAACACCAATGGGCGGAGGGCAAACACGCCGGGCAATGGCTGGCGACGCTGGAAACCTATGCCTTCCCGACCTTGGGAGCGAAGGCGGCGGGGGCCATAACGGCGGCTGACATCATCACCGCCATATCCCCGGTGTGGAAGGCGCGACCGGAAACCGGGCGGCGGGTCCGCCAGCGGATATGTGCGACGCTCGATTATGCCCATGCGCGCGGCTGGCGAGCGACGGAAGCCCCGGCCCGGTCTCTGGCGGCGGGTAGGGGTCTGCCCCGTCAACCGGCTGGCGGGCATCATGCCGCCATGCCCTATGTGGACGTTCCCGCCTATCTGACGCGCTTGAGGGCCAGCGGCGGAGTGTGGGGGAGGCTGGCGCTTGAGTTTGCCATCCTGACGGCGGCGCGGTCCGGCGAGGTGCGCGGCGCGCGGTGGTCAGAAATGGATTTGGAAGCTGGCCTCTGGACGGTTCCAGCGGGACGGATGAAGGCTCGCCGCGAGCATACCGTCCCTCTGTCGCCGCAAGCCTTGGCGGTGGTGAAGAGCGCGGCGGCGGTGCGGCTGGCGGGAACCGATCTGGTGTTTCCCGGCGCGGGCGGTGGTCTCATGTCAGATATGACGATGCGAAAGGTGCTCGCGCGGGCAAAGGAACCCTTCACCGTTCATGGCTTCCGGTCCAGCTTCCGGGATTGGGTCGCTGAAAAGACAGCGTTCCCCCGCGAGGTCGCCGAGGCCGCGCTAGCGCATACCAATCCCAATGAGGTCGAGGCCGCCTATCAGCGCGGGTCCATGGTCGAAAAGCGGCGGCGGCTCATGGACGCTTGGGGGGCCTATTGCACCAACGGCGGCGGCGCGAAGGTGGTGCGGTTTCCGGCGAAAGCGATGGGTCAATAGTGGTGTGAAGCATCCATCCCCTGGCGGAGCTGTGGGTAAGTCCATCATTAAAAGAGGTAAGGTTCCAATATCCGTAAGTTATTCAGTAATTGCGGTGCCTTAATATAGCCGCACTTGGTATTGTCCTTTCCGCTGGATGTCGTCAGTTTCCGTTGTGTTCCGCCCGGCATCCCGCCCGGCGCATTACGGAAAATGAACGCCCATGACTCACGACTACCTCCAACCCCGGCTGGTGAGCATCCAGCAAGCCCGGACGCTTCTGGTCATTGGCCAGACCAAAACCTACGAACTGATCACCGAAGGCTTGCTTGAAACCATCACCATCGGCTCGCGTCGGCTGGTGACCCTTCGCAGTATCGACGCGCTCATTGAAGGCGCTGCCATGAACCGTGCGGCTTGAGATGACGGTCCCGAAAAATGAAACCCCGACCGCGCTGGCAGGCGCGACCGGGGCGGTAGACATCCAGCATCCTAGCAGGACGATCCTCGATACCACCGCCGGAACAGGCCCGACAACCCGTCCCCCAACACGCGGCGAGGCCATAGCGGCGAAATGCCGGGACTGCCTTTATGACGAACGGGCCATGGGAACTTGGCGTCAACAGGTGGCCGCCTGTCATCTCACGGACTGCCCGCTCTGGCGGGTCCGTCCGCTTGCTGGTGGCGTCCCGGCTTTTATCACGGCGCGGGATGCAGCCTGCCTTCCTGCCGACTGGTGCGACCTCTCGCATGAAGCGGCGGTGGGGATCGTCGCCGGAAGGATCGACGCCAGCCCTCGCGGATGCGCCGCGCGGGCCATCCGAGACCGTTCGGGGTGCGGTTCGGTGTCCCCATGCCCGGAAGCGGCCTGACGTTCACGGATCGGCTCTACAGCGCATCGGCCCGGTGGTGGTGTCTGCCCCGCCGGGCCGTTCGTTCGCAGCGCCGTCCACGTCGCCTCGCGCCCGCCATGTCGCAGCACCTGAAAACCCCTTCGCCAAGGTTCGCGCACCACCGGGAACGGACGCGGATGAAACCTGCGAAGGGACCACCGCCAAGGGCCTGTCCGAAAGCGGGCCAAGGCATTGAACCCGCGCCGCAAACCACCGGCCCCGCGAAGGCCACGGAAAGCGCCCCCCTCTTCTATAGAGGTTGCAGCCCATGCTCCGGTGGTGGAAGCGGGGGCGTAGCGGCTTGTCCGCAAAGCCGAGCGACGCACCCGCCAGCCCCGACCGCAAAACAGCGCGCTTCATTCATCCCGATACCCGGCAGGGGCGGAGCGCGGAACCGGCGGGACCGGTCATCGTCTGCCTTGTCGCTGGCAGCGGCGGCCGGTTTGATCGACGCGGCAACCTTCGCCCTGGCCGTTGGCCTGGGCCTCAATCGGTTTGTGACGCTGCATTGGGCAGCCGGAGGGGTGACAGACGACCTCGCCGCCCTGGGCCGGTGGTTGAAGCTGGCGGGCGACTGGATACGCTCTTGCGGAGGTCGCTTCGCCTATATCTGGGTTCGCGAGACCGGCCCCGAAAAGGGCGCGCACGTCCATATGCTGTTGCACCTTCCTCCCGATCTCGCCGCCGGTTTCGATCAAAGGCAGCGCGGTTGGCAAACGGCGTCCGGCGCACGGTGGAAGGCTGGCGTTCGCTACTCACGTCCGATCGGTCGGAACCTCCGCCACTACGCCACGGGGGAAATCGACGGCCAATCCTATCAGGCCAACCTTGCCGAGACGCTGGACTATGTTCTCAAAGGCGCGGACGACGCGGCGCGCGAACGGCTGGGCATTCGGCGCAAGGAACCCGGCGGCGTCATTGTCGGCAAGCGGAGCGGCGTCTCACAGAACATCGGCCTAGAAGCCCGGCGAGTAGGTTTCGCCACCAGTACGCGCGCGTACGTACGCGAGACGCCATGAGGTGGCGGCATTTTGAAAAACAATCAAGCTGCCCAAAAGCGTTCGGAAAATCTGGGAGGTCATCATGGGTGGAAGCGCGTCAGGACGGTACCGGACCCGCAACCGGGGAACCGTGGACAGTACGGCTGAACCCCGCGGCCGAAGCCACAGGAAGCCAAGGTGAGCAGTAAAGTCTGAGGACTCCCATCGTGATCTAGGGCCCAGGGGGGCGGGTCAGTGGGCTGAACGGCCGCAGTCCGGCAACTTGAAGCACGCCTTAGAACATGGTTTGAATGGTTAACAGTATGAGGCTTCAACGGATCGGGGGCCTCGTGCCTCACGGTGTCGTTTTCAGCCTCCAATTCAATGGAGGCTTGTGCCTTGGCGACCAGATTCAACGACCGCCGGACGGCCGCTGCCGTCGAGACGAGCGCAGACTACCCGGTATCTGTAGGGACAGGTTCCGGGGCGTTTTCTCGTCCAGCCAACCTGAACTCAGCCGAACAAAACACGCCGGTGAACAACAGGCCCACCCTGACCGGCTGGGGCCCATCGGTTACGTTCGCCGAGAACCTTGTGAACGCGACGCCGCAGTTGCTGGACGCGGATGTGGTTTTCAGTGACGTCGACAACAACTTCAACGGCGGCCGCCTCACCCTGTCGGGCCTGCTGGCCGAGGACCGGGCGTCCGTCCGCAACGAGGGAACCGGCGCAGGCCAGATCGGTCTGTCAGGCGCGAACGTCACCTTCGGCGGCGTACTCATCGGGACGCTTTCGGGCGGTTCCGGCGCGACCCTGACCATCAACTTCAACGCAGCAGCGACCTCAGCGGCGATCGACGCCCTGATCTAGAACCTGACCTATGCCAATGTCTCGAACACCCCGACGGCGTCGCGCGACCTTGTCCTGAACGTCACCGATGCGGCGGGGGCCTCTTTAGCAGCGCCCGCTCCGATCTTCACCGAGCGCACCGGCGAAACCAATCCGCTCAACGCGGTGAATGTGTTTTTTGTGAGTGCCCCGACCTTCGCCGACCTGGACGGCGACGGTGACCTGGACGCCGTGGTTGGGTCAGACGGCGGTGCCCTCAGGTATTTCGAGAACACCGGCACGGCGACCGCGCCGATCTTCACCACCGAACGCCACGGCGCAGCCAACCCGTTCAATGGCGTGCCCATATTCGGGTACGGCAATCCGACTGTTCCCCGTCAGCACCCATGGCACAGATTTGAGGTTGTGATTTAAGGAGTGTTGGGGCTTCGTCGTAGTGACGAAGGAACG
>Ga0247844_1001839_pt1 | contig 36792 bp, 38 predicted proteins | sample LaCtaG_FD_192421 | JGI IMG/M metagenome (GOLD analysis project Ga0247844, IMG submission 192421) | Freshwater microbial communities from meromictic Lake La Cruz, Castile-La Mancha, Spain - LaCruzMarch201714.5m_1 | ecosystem: Environmental > Aquatic > Freshwater > Lake | place: Spain: Castile-La... | reverse complement strand
GGCCGGCGCCTGCCATCAGCTGTCCGCCGCCCTGATCACACGCACCGCACTGGCCCGCAAGCGGCCTGTCTTGGTGGTGGCGGGAGCTTTCTTTGCCGCAGGAGCCTTGGCTGCAGGAGCCTTGGCTGACGGTTTTTTGGCTGCTGGCTTCCTCGCCGCAGCTTTGCCACTAGAGGCCTTAGCGGACAGCAGCTCAACCGCCTGCTCCAGCGTGATCGTCTCGGCCGTCGTGCCCTCCGGCAAAGAAGCATTCACCTTGCCCTGCTTTACATACAGGCCATAGGGACCATCAAACAGTTGAATCACCTCGTCGACGCCCTCTGGGACACCGATCTCCTTGAGGGCCGTGCGGCCCCCACGCCCCTTCTTGGGCATGGCGAACAACTCCACCGCTCGCTCAAGGCCAACCACCAGTACGTCGTCCTCAGCCTTAAGAGAGCGGTAGTCCTTCTCCCCCTTCCCCTTGTGGTGCACCACGTAGGGGCCAAAGCGACCAAGACCCGCCTCCACCCGACCGCCCTCCGGGTGGTCGCCAAGTTGGCGGGGTAGACGCAACAGCGCGATGGCATCCTCCAGGCTCAGCTCCTCGGGCTTGGCGCCTTTGGGCAGAGAAGCTCGCTTCGGTTTGGGGTTCTCGTCACTCACCTGGCCACGCTGCACGTACGGCCCGTACTGGCCAAACAGCAAGTACACCTGCTCACCGCTTTCTGGGTCATCACCAAGAGACTCAGGACCATCGGCCTTTTGCCTCAGGATCAACTCCGCCTTTTCCGCATCGAGATCGGCAGGGGTGATCTCCTGAGGCAGGGTGGCCTTGAGCAGCTCCTCGCTGCCGTCTTCAGCGACGCGCTTCGTTTCCAGGTAGGCACCAAAACGGCCGATGCGCACCACGCAGGGCAGCCCCTCCAGCTCAACGGTCCGGGACACACCGGGGTCGATATCGCCCTCCCGCTGCTGCACCTGGGTTTCTAGGCCCTTTTCTCCCTTAAAAAAGCTCTCCAGGTAAGGCAGCCACTGCACCTGACCGTGGGATATCTCATCGAGGGTGTTCTCCATCCGGGCCGTGAAACTGGTATCCACCAGATCCGGGAAGTGCTCCTCCAGCAGGGCCGTCACGGCAAAAGCCGTGAAACTCGGCGTGAGGGAGTTGTTCGCGAGCGTCGCGTACCCGCGATCCACGATCGTGCCGATGATCGAGGCATAGGTGGAAGGCCGGCCGATGCCCTCCTTCTCAAGCATCTTCACCAGGGCAGCCTCGCTATAGCGAGCGGGGGGCTGGGTTTGGTGGCCGAGGGCCTCCACCGCCTTGCAGGCCGGGCTGTCGCCCACCTTCAGGGCCGGCAGCAACAGCTCCTGTCCTTCAAGCGCCGCGTCGGGATCGTCGCTGCCCTCCACGTAGGCACGAAAGAAACCAGCGAAGTCGATGCGCTTACCCGAGGCCCGAAACTGGGCTGGGCCCAGGCCGCCGCCATCGGCCTCCAGTTCCACCGCGAGCATCGTCAGGCGGGCATCAGCCATCTGGCTGGCCACCGTGCGCTTCCAGATCAGCTCATAGAGGGCCAGATCCTTGCCATCAAGTCCAGTGCCGTTTGGCGTGCGGAACGCCTCACCCGCTGGGCGAATCGCCTCGTGCGCCTCCTGCGCGTTGCGGGCCTTGGTGGAAAACTGGCGGGGGCTGGGGCTGAGGTAGTCCTTGCCGTACTTCTCGCTGACGCAGCTACGCGCCGCGTTGATCGCCTGCTCGCTGAGGTGCACCGAGTCGGTGCGCATATAAGTGATGAAACCGCGCTCGTAGAGGCCCTGGGCCGTGCGCATGGTTTCCCGGGCCGAGAGCCGCAGCTTGCGGTTGGACTCCTGCTGCAGCGTGCTGGTGGTGAAAGGCGGCACGGGCTTTCGCACCGTGGCCTTCTCCTCTACGGAGGTCACCTTCCAGGGGTTGGCCTGCACCTGGACCTGGAGCTGGCGGGCCTCCGCCTCGCTCAGCAGCCTCACCTTGCTGCCGGCCTTAAGCGCGCCGGTGCTCTCGTCGAAGTCGGAGCCTCCCGCGATCCGCTCCCCTTTCAAATGGCTGAGCTTGGCCTCAAAGCCAGCTTCTCCCTGCTCCAGCCGGGCCTTGAGGTCCCAGTAGCTGCCGCTGCGGAAAGCACGGCGCGCACGCTCGCGCTGCACGAGCAGGCGCACTGCCACCGACTGAACCCGGCCGGCGCTCAGCCCCCACGCCACCTTTTTCCACAGCAGCGGCGAAAGGGTGTAACCCACCAGTCGATCGAGGATGCGACGCGTTTCCTGGGCATGCACCAGCTCCATATCCAGCTCGCGGGTCTCATCGAGAGCACGGCTGATCGCCTCTTTCGTGATCTCGTGAAACACCATGCGCTTCACAGGCACCTTGGGGCTCAGCAGCTGCAGCAGGTGCCAGCTGATCGATTCACCCTCACGGTCTTCGTCAGTCGCCAGCAGCAGCTGGTCGGCGCCCTTGAGAGCATCCTTTAGCTCCTTCACCACCTTCTTCTTGTCCTTCGGCACCACGTACAGAGGCTCGAAGTTGGCGGCCGTGTTCACTCCAAGATTTGCCCACTTCTCACCCTTATGCGCCGCCGGTATCTCGCTGGCGTTATTGGGCAAGTCGCGGACGTGCCCCATCGAGGCTTCCACCTTGAAATCCTTGGGAAGAAAACCCCGGATCGTGCGGGCCTTCGTCGGACTTTCAACAATGACCAGGGTGTGACCCACAGGCACGCGGTGAACCGCTACCTCTTTATCGCATCGAGCCCAAGTTGACAGCCAGGCGCAGCTACAGTCACCCCATCACAGCTCCCACCTCGCGGTCCCCTCGCTGATGTTCCTGCTGGGCGCCCTCTCCTCCGTGGCCGATGCGATCGGCAGTGGTGCCGGAACGGGAGGATTAAATCTCCAGCTCAACGCTGGCGCCATCGCCCCGGAGGCGGCGGTGCTGATCGCACTGCTCACCTGCCTGCTGGTGGATCTCGCTGGCGAAAAGGCGGCCAGCCGCTGGGTTCCACCGATTTGTTATGCCGGCCTGGGCAGCGCCCTAGTGCTGCTTGCCCTGCAGTGGAACACCCCCGACCTACAGCCCGCCTTCGTGGGCTCCTTCCTGGCGGACAACCTGGCGATTGCCTTCCGAGCCGTGGTGGCGGCCTCCACCTTGATTTCACTGCTGCTCAGCTGGCGCTACGTGGAGCAGAGCGGCACGCCGGTGGGTGAATTCGCCGGCATCCTGCTGGCTGCGACCCTCGGCGCCATGTTCCTATGTGGCGCCACCGATCTAGTGACAATTTTCGTGTCGCTGGAAACCCTGTCTGTATCGAGCTACTTGCTGGCCGGCTACATGAAGAGGGATGCCCGCAGTTCCGAGGCAGCACTGAAATATTTGCTGGTGGGTTCGGCCGCCGCGGCTGTATTCCTCTACGGCGCCTCCCTGCTTTACGGCCTCACCGGCGGCGCCACCGGCCTTGATGCCGTAGCCCTGGCCCTGCGCACCAGCGCCTCGCCCGTTACGGCCCTGGCCCTGGTTTTCGTGCTGGCCACGGTGGCCTTCAAGATCGCAGCGGTGCCCTTCCACCAGTGGACCCCCGACGTCTACGAGGGCTCGCCAACGCCGGTGGTGGCCTTCCTTTCGGTGGGATCCAAGGCCGCCGGCTTTGCCCTGGCCCTGCGCATCCTGGTGGGCTGCTTCGAGAGCTTTGATGCCCAGTGGAAGCTGCTTTTCACCGTGCTTGCGGTGCTCAGCATGGTGCTGGGCAACGTGGTGGCCCTGGCCCAAACCTCAATGAAACGGATGCTGGCCTACAGCTCCATCGGCCAGGCCGGCTTTGTGATGATCGGCCTGGTGTGCGGCACCGAAGACGGCTTCGCCGCGATGGTGCTCTACATGGCGGCCTACCTGTTCATGAATCTGGGCGCCTTCGCCTGCATCATCCTGTTCTCGTTGCGCACCGGCTCCGACCGCATCGCCGATTACGCCGGCCTTTATCAAAAGGATCCGCTGATCACCCTGGGCTTAAGTCTCTGCCTGCTATCCCTAGGTGGGATACCGCCGATGCTGGGCTTCTTCGGCAAGATTTATTTATTTTTTGCCGGCTGGGCCGATCACCAATATCTGCTGGTGGTGGTCGGTCTGGTCACCTCGGTGGTATCGATCTACTACTACATCTCAGTGATCAAGATGATGGTGGTCAAAGAGCCCCAGGAAGCCTCAGATGTGGTGAAGGCTTACCCGGCGATCAATTGGTCTGTGGCTGGCCTGCCCGCCCTCCGCACCGCCCTGGTGGGCTGCGTGATTGTCACCGCCGTGGGTGGCATTCTCTCCAACCCTCTGTTCAACTGGGCCAGCCAGGCTGTTACCGGCACGCCGATGCTTGTTCAGGCCATTGGTTGAACACGGGTCATCTGTTAAGAACAGGGCAGCGATTTGATGGGGGATCCAGTTGCCCAACTTCAGGGCGTAGACAAGGTTTATGGCAGCGGCGAGATGGCCGTGAAGGCCCTCGATGGTGTGGATCTCACCGTCAATAGAGGGGATTACTTAGCAGTGATGGGAGCGTCCGGCTCCGGCAAAAGCACGGCCATGAATATTCTCGGCTGCCTCGACCGCCCCTCCAGCGGCAGCTACCGGCTCAACAACACCCCGGTGGAAGACCTCAGCGATGACCAGCTCGCTGATTTGCGCAACCGAGACCTGGGCTTTGTGTTTCAGCAGTTCCATCTGCTGCCCCAGTTGAGCGCCCTCGACAATGTGATCCTGCCGATGGTTTACGCGGGGGTGCCTGCGGCTGAGCGGCGCCAACGGGCCCAGGCCGCCCTCGAGAGGGTGGGGCTGGGTCAGCGGCTAAATAACAAGCCCAATCAGCTCTCGGGCGGCCAGCAGCAGCGGGTAGCCATAGCCAGGGCGATCATCAACCAGCCCGCCCTGCTGCTGGCCGACGAGCCGACCGGGGCCCTGGATTCCCAAACCACCGCCGAAGTACTGGACATCTTCGATGACCTGCATCGCGGCGGCATGACCGTGGTGATGGTTACCCACGAAGACGACGTGGCTGCCCGAGCCGAGAAAATCGTGCACTTCCGCGACGGCCGGATTCTGGGCTGACGGATCCTCAGCTAAGGGAGCGGGGCCGCTCCAATCTCTCCAATAGCTGCCCCATCAACAGGGCGATGGCATCGCTGCCGGCGGCCCCCTTGCCCGGGTCTAGATCACCAGGATCAACCGCCACCCAGCCGCCGTCGCCGGGCAGCCGCAACTCGAAGTGCAGATGGGGTCCGCTGCTCAAGCCCGTGCTGCCGACCCGGCCGATTACCTCGCCCTGGCGCACCCGATCACCCTCCTTGACGTAGAGCTCGCTGAGATGGCCGTAGAGTGTGCGGCGCCGCGGCCGGTCGTGTTCGACCTCAACCGCCAGGCCATAGCCACCCGCCAGGCCACTGCTCACCACCAAGCCGCCCAGGGCTGAAACCACTGGCGTGCCTTCTGGAGCCGCCAGATCGCGGCCCGCGTGCATCAGCCAGCTGCCCAGGATCGGGTGCAGCCGGTAGCCGAAGTTGCTGCTGGTGACCGCCGAACCAATAAGAGGAAACAGCAACTTGCGGTTGCCGTTGCCACCGATCGGAGCCGGGCGGGGCGTGACCCCAAAGACATCCGCAAGGCGAAAGCTACCGCCAGCGCCGGCCAGCAGGGCCGAAACCGGCACCGTGAGAGGCGGCAGCAAGCGACCTTCGCCGTCATAGCGGCCAAATTCAGGGCCAGCATTACCAGCGCCTGCTACGCCAGCATTTAGGTCCTTGTTGGTACGGCCGCGCCAGCGCACTACCAAGCCACTGCTGCACTCCTGCTGGGAAAGGGCGCCGCTGCTGCAGGCCTGCTGGTGGGCCGGCACGTTGAAAGGGGTCGTGCCGGTGCCCGAACGAATCCGGGCCCGCTCCACCGGACTAACCACCCCATCACGCACCAACTCATCGAGGGAGGCATCAAAACGGGCCGGCGGCCGGCTCTGCAGGGCAGCCGGATCGGGACGCAGGGGCTGGGCCAGGGGCACGGGCGGTGGCGCTAGCGGCATCTCGATTGCCGGCTGGGGATTGGCTCCAGCGGCAGCAGGCGAAGGGGCAAGACCAGGACTGAGCTGGTCTTGCCCCCAGGCCAGGCCCACTCCCAGCAGGGGGGCTGCCATAAGGGGCAGCATCCCCACCAGAGCCCGGGCCCGGCCCCGGCGCAGGGGGCTTGGGGCAGCAGGATTGAGGGGGGCTTGCCGCGGTGGCTGGCGATCGCGCATAGGCGCCATTGTAAAAAATCCTGCCTAACCGCGCCCTTGCCTAGGGAACGGCCTCAGAAGTGGCGCTGGAGGGCCAGCTCCCGCCCCTGCCGGCCGAGGCGCAGGCGGCCATCGGCATGCAGACCCAGCACTTGCCAAAGCTCACCGTCGTGCAACCAGCCCGCTCCAGGGCGCCACAGCCGGGCCTCGGCGGCAGCGCGCACCTGGCAAGGCTGCTGGGCATGGGCCGCAGCCCATTCCAGGCCGGCAAGCACCCTGGGCAACAAGCGCTCTGGCCGCGCCAGGGGGTGGCCCTGGCGGCAGCCGAGGGCCTCTGCCACCGACAGGGCTCCAGGCGGCACCCGGTTGCAACCATTAAGACCAACCCCAACCTGGGCCGCGCGGATCCGCTGGCCCCGCAAGCGCATCCGGGGCAGCAACCCCGCAATTTTGCGATCCCCCACGAGCAGATCGTTGGGCCACTTGAGTTGCACCGCAAGCCCCAGGGCCTCGAGCTGCTGGGCCAGCCCCACCGCTACCGCAAGGCCCAGGGAGGCCGTTCCAGGCAAAGCCCCAGCCCAAGGAATGGCCGCGCTTAGCCAGATCCCGCCCGCCGGCGACAACCAGGGCCGCCCCTCCTGACCGTGGCCAAAACGCTGGCGCCGAGCTGTTACCGCCAGCCGCTGCAGCGACATGCCTGCGGCCTGGCGTCGCTCCAGCCAGCGATCAAGTTCGATCTCGGTGCTGGCACACACCGGCAGGCGGCGCAACTGCCAGCTCAAAGGGTGGCCAGCCAGGCACCGATGCGGGCCGCACCAGCCTCGAGGTCAGCCACCGGATGCACTAGAGCAAGGCGCAGCCAGCCCTCGCCTCCGGGGCCAAAGCCATTGCCAGGCGTCAGGGCCACACCGGTGGCCTCGAGCAGGGCTGCACAAAAATCTTCGCTGCCCCAGCTGCGCTGGCGCGCCTGGGGCGGGAACTCCAACCACAAATAAAGCGCCATTGAGGGCCGCCGCACCGGCCAGCCCACCGCCTCAAGGGCGTCAGCCATGCGATCGCGCCGCAGCCGATATTCCTGCCGCAACTGACCAGGCCAATGCGGAGCCTGCTCAAGGGCCGCAATCGCCCCGGCCTGCAGGGCCAGGGACTGATTAAAATCCACCACCCCCTTGAGCTGGCGCAAGGCGCTGATCAACCACTCGGCACCGATGGCGAAAGCCAGCCGGTAGCCCCCCAAACACCAGCCCTTGGAAAAGGAGAAAAACTCAATGCCGCAGTCGCGCCAATGGGGTGCTCGCAACAGGGCCGGCGCCTCGCCATCGAGGGCCAGATCCACGTAAGGGTTGTCGTGGGCCAGCACCAGCCCATGGCGAAAGGCCCTTTCCGCCGCTTCATCCAGCCAGACCTGCTGGCCCGTAGTGGCACTGGGGTTGTGGGGGTAGCCGAGCACCATCAACTTCAAGTCGTCCCACTGCTCTGGGCTGAGGGCATCAAAATCCGGTCGCCAGCCCGCCTCGGGATCGAGCGGCAACAACACCGGCTCCGCGGAAGCCAGGTGTAAGCCACCCAGGTGGGAGGGGTAGCAGGGGTCGAGCAGTAGGGCCCGATCACCCGGGTTGAGCACCGCCAGGGGCAGGTGGGCCGTGCCCTCCTGGGAACCCACCAACAACAGCACCTCCGTCTCCGGATCCACCTTCACCCCAAAGCGACGCTGGGACCAATCGGCCACTGCCGAGCGAAAGGGCAGGGTCGCTGCGTGAAGGCAGTAGGAGGCGCTGGCGGGCTGACCAAGCTGGGCAGCGATCGCCTCGATGGCCACCTCGGGGGGTTGCAGATCGGTGGAGCCGAGTGAAAGATCGAGGAGTGGGGATAGACCCCGGCTGGCGGCACGAGATGAGTAGGCCGATTTGCGCTGGTCATTGCGGGCGAAAACGCCGCTGCCAAGACGCGACAGGCGCTCAGATATGGGCATCCACAAAAGCCTGTAGCTGCGGTTTGGCCATGGCACCCTCGTGGCGTGCCAGTTCCTTGCCATCTCGGAACAAGATCAGGGCGGGTAGTCCCTGGATCTGCAAGCCATCGCGAATCACTGGGTTGGCGTCTGCCTCGAGCTTGCCCACCACCAGGCGACCCGCATATTCAGCAGCCATCCACTCCATCATTGGAGCCATCAGCCGGCAGGGACCGCACCATTCGGCCCACACATCCACCAGCACGGGCGTAGAACAATCGGTCACCTCAGCTTGGAAATTGGCATCGGTGAGATGAGCGACAGACACGACAGCAGCCCTTAAAACGTATGCGTACGGCGATTGTATGAAGCGGGGCAGCCGGCCGGAGACGAACTGCCAAGCCGCTCAAAGTTTGTCGATCGAACGCTTGAGCTCCTCGAGCTCCGGGTCTACCTCGCTCACCTTTACCGGCTCGAGCTGGGGAGCAGCTGAGCTTCCCAGGGGCAGGGATACCGGTGTCCCACCGGCGAGGCGATTTTTCAAAGCCGCCAATTCATCGTCAACCTCGGGGGCCCCTTCAAGGGCCGCAAACTGACTCTCCAGATCTGCTCCAGCCAGCTCAGCGGCGGCTTGGCTGCGAGCCTCCAGGGTCTGCACCTTTTCCTCCATGCGCTCAAAGGCGGCCATGGAGCTGTTGGTGCCGAGGCTGCCCACGGCGCTCTGCAGCTGCTCCTGGGCCTGGGCCGCCTGGGCCCGGGCCTTGAGCATGTCCTTTTTGGTTTTGGCCTCGGCGATCCTGCTCTCAAGTGACACCAAGCTCTTTTTGAGCTGGTCCACCTGACCCGCCTGGCTCTGCAGCTGGGTGTTGAGGGCAGTGGCGGTGTCCTGGCAGGTTTTGCGGCGCCCTAGGGCTTCGCGGGCTAGGTCTTCCTCACCCTTCTTGAGGGCCAGTTCAGCGCGCTCGTACCACGTTTTAGCCTGGGAATCGGCCTGCTCGGCCTGGTTCTGGATGCGCTTTTGGCTAGCGATAGCAGTAGCCACCGCCTGGCGAAGCTTGATCAGGTCCGACTGCATGTCGGCCACCGATTGATCCAAAATCTTGGAAGGGTCCTCCATCGCGCCTACCGCCGCATTGGCGTTGGCGCGGATCAGGCGGCTGAGGCGGTCGAAGAAGCCCATCGGAGGCTGCAGGGGCAAGGCTTGAGGTTAGCCAGGGTTTGGCTTGATTCACCAGCGGGATTGCCGCACCGCCGATAGGGTCAAGCCATGGCCAAGGCCCCCCGACAGCAAACCCGCCAACTCGGCAATCTGAGCCTGCTGATGCCGCCACCCCGGCAGCCCGCCAGCGCCCTGGCCAGCTGCCTGCGGGAATTGGAGCAAAGCTGGCACCAGGGCGGACACCTGGCAGCCCTATGGCAGGCCTGGCCCCGCATCGCCGGCGCCCAGCTGGCACCCCACTGCCGGCCCCTGCGGCTGCACAGCGGCCTGCTCACCGTGGGCGCCGCCCCTGGCCCCTGGCTGCAGGCGCTCCAATACAACCGCCACCAACTGCTGGGGGCCCTACGCGCCAACGGCTTCACCGTGCGCGACATACGCCTGGAGCAGCACCACCCCAGCGCCGCCGTAGCCCCCGGCCGCCAGCAGGAGGAAGAGGTGTGGAGCGTCCATCCCAGCCGGGTGGACGTCCACGGCATGGCTAGCTGTCCCCGCTGCACCAGCCCGGCCCCCGCCGGTGAGATGGCCCGCTGGGGCCATTGCAGTTTCTGCCGGCAAAAGCAGCTGACCCAGTCTTTAGAAGGCGCGCAGCCTCAGTAGCGCTCGGGGCGCTGCAGCCGCCAGTCGGCGGCCACCCCCTGCCGCTGCAGCTGGGCCGCCCGCTGCTCCAGGCGACTGCGCTCCAGGCGCCAGAGGGCATAGATACCGCGGCGACTCAATAGCTGGGGTTTAAGCCCCTGCCAGTGGGGCTGGGCGGCGGTGCCGGAATCAATCACCACCAACACACTCGGCTGCTGCGCCGACGTGCTGGCGGGTTGGCCTGGGCGGCTCTCATGCCGCAGGCGATCGGCCAGGTTCAACAGGTGCTGGGGCTCATCACCCTCGAAGATCACCACCCGGCGGCTGTAGTAATGCAGCGAGGGTTTGAGCATGCCGAGCATCGCCAGCGGCTCGCTGGGCCGGCGGGCGGAGCGGGCCTCAGCCGCGAGCTCCCGCACTGGGGCGGCCCGCAGCCGATCCCCCAACTCCACCAGCGGCAGCAACACGGCAGGCACAAACGCTGCCAGCGGCAGCTGCAGGGCCAGCAGGCCCGACAGAGCGTCCTTGCGCCAGCCCGCCCAGGCCCCCAGCAGCAGGGCCAAGGCCCAGAAGGCCGCGGCCAGGGGCACCCAGGGCGCCGCCAACAGCTCAGCCACCAGGCTGGGCATCTCGGGGGCCTCAATCAGCGGCAGCCAAAGGGGCCCTGCCGCGAAGCCCCCGGCAAGGACCGCCGTGAGCAGCAGGCTCAGCCCCCAGGCCCGGCGCCGGCCCCGCTGAGCAGCCAGGGCCACCAGCAGGCCCGCCGCCGGTGTGGCCGGCAGCCAGTAGCTGGGCAGCTTGGTGGCGGCCGCAGTGAAAAACAGAAACACCGCCAGCAGCCAGCAGGCGGCGAAACGCTGCAGGGAGAGCTCGGGCGCCAGCGGCTCGGCCGGCAGCCAGCGCCAGCGCAGGCGCCCCAGGCCCTGGGCCAGCCCCAGCAGCAACAAGGGCGTGACCGGCAAGCTGGCGATCACCAGCACGGGCACGAAGAACCACCAGGGAGCCTGGTGGTTGTTCACCACCGCGGTGAAGCGCTGCAGATTGTGGTAGCCAAAAAAGCTCTGCCAGAACGGCTCTCCCTCTACCAGCAGCGCCAGGCCATACCAGGGCAGCGCCACCAGGGCGGTGAGTGCCAGTCCAGGCAGGGGCCGCAGCCGCGCCCACAGCCCGCCCAGATCCGCCTGCAGCCAGCCAAATAAAAGAAGGGTGAGCCCCAGCAAAAGCACCGCCACCGGCCCCTTGGCCAGCACCGCCAGCCCCAGCACCAGCCAGGCCTGCCACCAGCGGCGCCCGCCTGCGGCGTAGCAGCGCCAGCTCAGCAGCAGGCTGAACCCCAGACACCCAGCCAGTAGAGCATCACTCACGGCGATGCGGCCCCACACCAACGCCAGGGGCGAAAGGCCGTAGGCCAGGGCGGCCGCCAGCGCCGTGGCCCCAGGGGCCCGGTAGCGCTGGGGCCAGCGCAGCAGCGTGTGGGCCAGGCCCAGCATCAGCGCCACGCTGGCCAGGGCCGAGGGCAGCCGCGCCGCCCAAGTGCCCAGGGGGTTCCAGGCCTGCTGCCCCGGCAGGGCATAGAGGGCCCCCATCAACCAATACACAAGCGGCGGCTTGTCGTAGCGGGGCAGGCCGTTGACGCGGGGAATCAGCCAGTCGCCCGTTTCAGCCATGGCCCGCGCCGAGGCGGCGAACAGCGGCGGTGTTTCATCCACTAGCCCCGTGCTGCCGAGCTGCCACACGAAGAGCAGCAGGCCGATCGCCAGGGCGCAGAGCAAGACCAGGCGATGGCGGGCCAGCGTGGCTGGTGGCGGCTCAGCACTTAGCAGGTCTGGCGTTAAGCGCTGTGGCAGAGAACGTTTTGCCGAGGCATTCAACGTACTGAAGCGACGTGCGGCCGCTGGTGGCAAGCCGGACCTGGCAGTTCCTACCAACCGCCTTCAAACAGATCGGCGATCTCGGCGGCGGCTAGCTGATCACAAGCGGTTCACCTGCCGCATGGCCGTGAATGCCCCATCTCAGTCAGCTCAGCCCCGCCAGCAACCACGCCTCCACCCGCTCCGCCAGCACCGCCCGCGTGGCGTTGGCCTCCACCCAGGCCCGGCAGGCGCGTCGCTCGATCGCACCCACCTGTGCCACCGCCGCCGCCAGGGCCGTCACGTCATCCGGCTCCACCAGCAGTCCAGTGAGACCGTGCTGCACCAACTCGGCGGGGCCGCCGCGGCGATAGGCCACCACCGGCACACCGCAGGCCAGCGCCTCCACCACCACGTTGCCGTAGGCCTCATTCCACTTGGGGGTATTCAGCAGGGCCTGGCAATGGCCGAGCTGCTGCTGCAGCTGATTGGTGGGCAAGAAACCCCGCCACTGCAGGGTGCCAGCCGGCACCGACGCCTCCACAGCTGCCGCATAGGCCTGGTCTTCCACCAAACCCCACACCGCTAGGGGTAACCCCAGCTGGGCCGCCGCCGCCGCCGCGTCCTCCAGCCCCTTCTCCGGCGCCACCCTGCCGGCCCAGCCGAGCAGCGGCTCAGGCTCGGCGCAGAAGCCGTAGGCGTCTAGGTCAAAGCCATTGCCCAGCACCACCGGCGCCTGGGGCAAACGAAAATCCCCCGCCTGCACGCGGGTATGAAAAGCGAGGCGCCGCTGATCCCAAGCCGCCAGCTCGGCAATCGCCAAATCCATCGCCTCACTCACCGAACCCATGCTCACCAGGTGAAACAGGGGCAGGGGAGCTAGAGGGGTCAACCAGAAAGGCAGCCAGTCGTAGGCCAGGTTGATCACCGCCTCAAAGCCGGCCCCAGGGCCCTCCAACAGCGCCCGCCGCCAGAAGGCCTGCAGCAGGCCATCGGCCGGCATCGTGATCGCAGCACTGCGCTGTTGGTGCTGGGCGCTGGTCTGGGAGCTGCCGCTACAGGTCCAAAGTTCGGCGGCGAGGCAGGAGGTGGGCAACACCGACTCCTTGGCCGCCAGCACCGTCACCCGGTGGCCCCGCGCCAACAACCCCGCTACCAGGGCACAGGCCGTGAGCTCCACCCCACCGCCGCGGCCACTGCCCAGGGCTCCCACCGGAGTACTCACCACCAGGATCCGCATCACGGCTGCTCCAGCAGGGAGGTACCGCGCCAGAGCTGCTGGCGCCGGTTGATCAACAGCACCGACACCAAGGCCAGCAGGGCCCCGAGCCACTGCAGCGGCTGCAACTGCTCATCAAGCAGCAAAACCCCGCAGAGCAGGGCGAAGACGGGAGTTAAGAAGGTGAGAGCGGTGAAACCCGTGAGGTCACCACTGTTGGCAAACCAGAAGAAGAGGCCGTAGGCCAGGGCGCTGCCGAGCACGGTGGCGTAAGCCATCAATCCCCATTCTCCCAGGCTCCAGCTGGGCAGTAGGGCCCCCTCCCAGGCGACCCCGCCCAGCAGCGGCAGGCCACCAAGCAGAAGGTGCCAGCCGGTAATTGCCACCGGATCGCTCTGGCGGCTGGCGTAGCGACTCAGCACCGTGCCGATGGCCATCGCCGCCGCCGCCGCCAGCATCCACAGCTCGCCATGGCTCCAGGCCTGTTCGCCAAGGGCGACGGGACCATCGAGCCACCAGTGGCGCAGCACCGGTGCCGGCAAACCCAGGCAAAGGATGCCGAGCAACCCCAGCAGCAGGCCCACCCAGCCCACCGGATTGATCGCTTCCCCAAACAGACTGCGGGCCAGCAGGGCCACCAGCAGGGGCTGGGAATCAATAAGTACCGAACCCAGGCCCGCTCCGGTCTGGCCCAGGCCCCGGGCCAGTAGCCCCTGGAAGATGCTGCCGTCCACCAGGGCAAAGGCCAGCAACCAGGGCCAATCAACGGCAGCCACCCGCAGGGAGCGGCCAAGCAACAGGGCGGCCAGCAGCACCAGAACCCCCGCTGGCAGCAGCCGCAGGCTTGCCACCTGAAGGGGACTGCCGGATTCCAGCAGGGGCCGCATCGCCGCCATCGCCGTGCCCCACAGCGCAAAAGGGAGCAACATCAAGGGCCATCGCAGGGCCTGGGGCATGGGCTTCCTGGCCGGAGAAGGCTTTGTTTTTAAGATCCAACCACTTCACCTATCCCAAATGCCCTGGCCCTGGCGCCGCAAGACCCGTCGCACCCTGGCGCGCATTGCCATCGAAGGACCAATCGCCGGCCCGACCCGCAGCCGGGTGCTCAAGGCCCTGCGCCAGGTGGAGCAACGGGAGTGCCCTGCTCTTCTGTTGCGCATTGATAGCCCCGGCGGCACCGTGGGCGACAGCCAGGAGATCTACAGCGCCCTAATGCGCCTGCGAGAAAAGGGCTGCAAGGTGGTGGCCAGCTTCGGCAACATTTCCGCCTCAGGCGGGGTCTACATCGGAGTTGCCGCCGAAAAAATTGTGTCCAACCCAGGCACGATCACCGGCTCGATCGGCGTGATTCTGCGGGGCAACAACCTCTCCAAACTGCTGGAGCGGGTGGGCGTGAGCTTTGAAACCGTCAAGAGCGGCCTCTACAAAGACATTCTTTCGCCGGATCGCGCTCTCAGCGAAGGGGAACGCAAGCTGCTGCAGAACCTGATTGATTCGAGCTACCACCAGTTTGTGGAGGCTGTAGCAACGGGAAGGGGGCTTAACCAAGAGACGGTGCGCGGCTTCGCCGATGGCCGGGTGTTCAGCGGCGCCCAAGCCCTGGAGCTGGGTTTAGTAGATGTGCTCGGTGATGAGGAGACGGCCAGACGACTGGCCGCTGAGCTGGCTGGCCTCGACCCTGAGAAAACCCGCCCAACCACCTTTGGCAGCCCGCCTAAACGCTTTGGCGGTGTACTGCCAGGCCGCAGCCAACTGCGCCAGCTGATCGAGAGCTTCAGCCTGGAACTGGCCTGGAGCGGTCAACCCCTGTGGCTCTACAGGCCATGAATGCTGGTTTTGTGCTGCGGGCCCTACGCGGGGCAACCACCGCCGAGGCGAACAGCACCGAGGCGATTCAGGCCTGTGTCAAGGAGCTTGTGGATGCCCTTATGGAGCGCAATGGACTCCAGGGAGAGCAGCTGTTGTCGGTGACCTTTTCCGTAACCCGGGATCTGGATGCCTGTTTTCCGGCGGCCATCGCCAGGCGCCAGCCGGGCTGGGACCAGGTGGCTTTGCTCGATTGCCAGCAAATGGAGGTAGCGGGCGATCTGCCTCGCTGCATCCGACTGCTGGCCCATGCCTGGCTACAACCGCAGCAGACCCCGGTGCACCCCTACCTGCGCGAGGCAGCTGGCCTGCGCCCAGATCGGGCTCAGCCTTAGGCCCGCCGCCACCTTTGGGGCCGGCCACCCCGGGCACCGGGGCAGCAGCTCCCTGCTGAGAATCAAATCACTTAATGGTGCAGCCCTGATGGGTTTCCCTCGCCTTCGCCACCAACTCGCCCTCCCGGCCCTGGCCGCCAGCGCCGCACTCGTCACTGGAGCAGTTGCGCTTAGCACCAGTCTCCAGCCGAGCCTGGCCCAAGGCACGCCCAGCCTGATGGAGTTCCGCTGGGACAACACCAAGGACTACCGCAAGCTCTACTTCTTTATGACCGAAACCCAGCGCCTCAAGCGCTCGGAGTACTACTTGATACTCAGACCAAAAGATCGCAAGACTGCAATTCTAAAACTAAGTATCAGCGTCCCAAGTTATTTTGACACCAAGATTGATCCCAAGCGTGTCAAGCTCTGCAAGATGAGTGAAGGCGGCATGATGTCTCGCACCAAGTGCCAGGAGACCATCCCAGCCACGATCGAAGTATCTGCCGATGGCGGTGCCATAGAGATTTTCCCAGACACCCCCGTGCCAGACACCGGCACCATCGGGGTGTACATGAACATCTTCAATCCCTTCAACATCGGCATGTATCAGTTCAATGCCCTGGCCCAAGCCCCCGGCGACGTGCCGATGGCCGGCTATCTGGGCAGCTGGCTGATTCAGATCGATCCGCCTAACAACTGAGCGGCATAGGCACTGAGCCCCTGCGGCGCCAACCCCGCCTGATAGGTTGGCCCTTACGCCCATTACCGACGCAATAAGCGCAGCTAAGAGCCAGCCATGACCAAGCGCACCCTGGAAGGAACGAGTCGTAAGCGCAAGCGCGTATCTGGTTTTCGTGTGCGCATGCGCAGCCACACAGGCCGCCGCGTGATCCGCACCCGCCGCCGCCGCGGCCGGGCCCGCCTCGCCGTTTAAGAGCCTTGGCCCTGCCCCAGTGCCACCGGCTTAAGGGGCAACGGGTTTTTGACCGTGTGTATCAGAAGGGCCGCAAAACGCACGGCCCTTTTTTGTTGCTCCGCGTTTTGGACGCCCTGCCCCAACTCCTACCTGCCAAGCAGCAGGCAAGTCCGGCCAGCATTTGGCGCTGCGGGATTGTGATCAGCAGCAAGGTGCATAAACGATCCGTGCGCCGCAATCGCCTGCGCCGGCTCCTGCACGAGCACCTACTTGCCCAGCAAATCGGCGATGGCCAGCGCTGCCTCTGGCTCCTACTCAGCCTCAAACCCGGTAGCGCTGAGCAATGCCCCCAGGCCTTACTGGGAGAATGCAGTCAACTTCTTCACCAAGCAGGCCTGACGCGATGAGCACTGCCCCCGCCACCTCCATTGAGGAAAGCGTTTTCTACGAAGGTGGACCCGCCAAGGGAGACCTGATCTTCAATTTGGTGCTCGGGCTCACCCTCATCGGCATTCCTTTCGCCATTGGAGCGATCGTGCGGGCTTTTTGGCTGCGTTTCCGGATCACCAGTCGCCGGATCGAGGTAAACGGTGGCTGGCTGGGGCGCGACCGCACCCAGGTTGTGTACAGCCAAATCAGGGAGGTGCGCAGTGTGCCCCGCGGCTTCGGTCTCTGGGGCGACATGGTGCTGGTGCTCAACGACGGCTCCAAGCTCGAGATGCGCGCAGTGCCTGGGTTCCGGGACCTCGAGGCCTACATCGAGGAGCGCCGCCAAGCCAAAAGGTCCACACCCAAGGGCATGGCCGCCTAGACCATCAGTCACACTGAGCCCACGCGCCCCCCTACCCCGAGAGCCCCTCTGCCGTGATCGGCTACATCTCCGACAACCTGCTGCTCCCAATCCTCGATTTCTTCTACGGATTGGTGCCCAGCTATGGCCTGGCAATCATCGCCCTCACCGTGGTGATCCGGCTGGCCCTGTTCCCGCTCAGCGCCGGCTCGATCCGCAACGCCCGCCGCATGCGGATCGCCCAGCCCGCCATGCAGAAGCGGCAGGCCGAGATCAAGGCCAAATACGCCAACAACCCCCAGAAGCAGCAGGAGGAGCTGGGCGGGCTGATGAAGGAGTTCGGCAGCCCCCTAGCCGGCTGCCTGCCCCTGCTGGTGCAGATGCCAATCCTGTTTGCCCTGTTCGCCACCCTGCGGGGCTCACCTTTCGCAGATGTGCCTTACACCCTCAACCTCAAGGTGCTGCCTGCTGAGCAAATCGCCGCAGTCGAACCCAAACCCTTCAACAGCCCAAGCCACTCGATCTTCGTTACCGAAACCACCCACGTGCCGGTGATCGCCAGCCTCGAAGGCGGCACCAAGCTGGGAGTGGGTGATTCAGCCCAGGTGAAGCTCCACACCAAAGACGGCTCGAGCTTTGCTTCGGTGCTGCAGGGCATCGACCATGGCGACGCCTACACGCCCGCCTGGAGCGTGACCAAAGGAGAAGGCGTCGTAAGCGTGGCAGCTGATGGCACGATCACTGCCCTAGGCACCGGCGACGCCACAGTCGAGGCCAAGATCCCCGGCCTGGCGGCCCGCAGCGGCTTCCTGTTCATCAAGGCTCTCGGCCAGGTGGGCTTTATGACCGATGGCGCCGTGAACTGGGACATCGCCATCCTGGTGGCAGGTTTCGGCGCAAGCCTGTTTGCCTCCCAGATCCTTTCTGGCATGGGCATGCCCGCCAATCCTCAGCAATCCACCGCCAACAAGATCACCCCGGTGATGATCACCGGCATGTTCCTGTTCTTCCCCCTTCCGGCTGGGGTGCTGCTCTACATGGTGGTGGCCAACATCTTCCAAGCCCTGCAGACCTTCCTGCTCAGCCGCGAAGCCTTGCCCGACAACCTGCAGGCGATCCTTGACCAGCAAATGGCGCAGCAACCCGTGACTGTGTCAGCCAGTGGCGGTCGCCTGCCCTTCGAACCCAAGGGCAAGAAGTGACCCGTGTCCAATTCACCCCAGCCGAAGCACTCTGATCAGATTGTCGGGGAGCGGCTTCGGCCGGTTCCCCTTTCGGATCTGCGGCACCTGGAAGCTGGGCGCCATTGGCAAATAGACCAAACCATCGAGGGTCTAGCCAGCCTCACACCGGTGCGAGGCCAACTGCACGCCAACCATCGAGGCAACGTGCTGGAGGTGGTAGGCAAAGCAGAAACGATCGTCACCCTCTGCTGCGACCGCTGCCTCCAGCACTTCAACCATCCCCTGCGCGCCAGCAACCAAGAATTGCTTTGGATCGGCGAACCCGCCCCAATCCCATCCGACTCGATGGCAATGGAGTGCGAGGCTGACGACAGCGGTCTGATGGAGCAGCTCGATCCCAGAGGCAATTTCGATCCAGAACACTGGGTATTTGAGCAACTAAACCTGCTGCTACCCATCGTTAACCACTGCGGTAAGGACTGCCCCGGTCCGGCCACCTGGAGCAGCGACGGTGATGGCATCGATTCCCGCTGGAGCGCCCTGCAGGACCTGAACCCCTGAGCCTCCCTCCGTGACAGACAGCTGGGCCGACCAACTCGATCTACTGATCCGGGCCCGCACGCCGATTCTGTGGATCCGCAGCCTTGAGGAGGAACGGGTTGATGGCCTGCTGGAACAAGCCGCCCAACGACTGGGCGGCCGCACCCTGCTCCGCTGGGACTTCATTGATGGGTTGAGCGGTGCCCCAAACCGCAGTGGCGAGGCCACCCGCAACCCGATGGCGGCCCTGGCCTGCCTCGATACCCTGCCGCCCGAGCAGGGGGCCCTGCTGGTGCTGCGCGATTTTCACCGCTACTGCGAAGACGCCGGTGTCTGCCGCCGGCTGCGCAACCTGGCCTCGAGCCTGCGCCAGGCCCCCCGCACCCTGGTGATCACCGCCCCCGACTGGGCCATTCCCCGGGAACTGGAAGACAGCATCACCCTGCTGGATCTACCCCTGCCTGGTGCTGAAGAGATCCGTCAACTGCTCAGCACTATTGCTGGCGCCAGTGGCTACCCGATGGCACCGGCCGTGTGCGAACAGCTCACCGCCGCCTGCCACGGCCTTAGCGAGCAGCGGGTGCGCCAGCTAGCTGCCCGGGCCCTGGCGCGGCGCGGCCAACTCGGGGAGGCGGATTTAGCCGAGGTGCTGGAGGAGAAACGTCAGGCGATCGCCAAGAGCGAGCTGCTGGAGTACTGCCCGAGCGAGGCCAGCCCCGCCGATATCGGTGGACTCGAAGCCCTCAAGCACTGGCTAGAGCAGCGTCACATGGCCTTCAGCGAAGAAGCCATGCGCTACGGCCTGCCCCTACCCCGGGGCGTGCTGCTGGTGGGCCCCCAGGGCACCGGCAAATCGCTCACCGCCAAGGCAATAGCCCACAGCTGGAGCATGCCCTTGCTGCGCCTGGATGTGGGCCGGCTGTTCGCCGGCTTGGTGGGGGCTTCAGAGGCCCGCACCCGCGACATGATCCAGCGGGCGGAAGCGATGGCGCCCTGCGTGCTCTGGATAGATGAGATCGACAAAGGCTTTGGGGGCGATTCCCGCAGTGATGGGGGCACCAGCCAGCGCGTGCTGGGCACGGTGCTCACCTGGATGGCAGAGAAAACCAGCGCCGTGTTTGTGGTGGCCACTGCCAATGGCATCGACAAGCTGCCAGGCGAACTGCTGCGCAAGGGGCGCTTCGACGAGATTTTCCTGCTGGATCTGCCCAGCGCTGACGAGCGTCGCTCCATTCTTGATCTGCAGCTGCGTCGCCGCCGGCCAAAGCACAGCATCACCCTGGAAGTGCTGGTGGATCGCACCGCGGGGTTCTCGGGCGCCGAACTGGAGCAGACCGTGATCGAGGCCATGCACCTGGCCTTCGCCGAGCAGCGGGAATTCGGCGAAGCCGACCTCATCGCTGCCGCTAGCCAGGTGGTGCCCCTTTCGCGCACCGCCCGGGAACAACTGGAGGCGCTGCAGGCCTGGGCCAGCGGCGGCCGGGCCAGGCCCGCTTCCCGCGGCTAGGGCAGCCTGGAGTTGATGTCGAGGCGTAACGAACTCCGACGTCAGGTAACAAGCTGAGCGTTAGGCCAGGAATCAAAAGGAAATCACCTCTACGTTCTGGCCCAAGCCGCCCGAGCATCCGTGAGCCCCACCCCAAACAGCCGCCCTGAACTGCTTAACCAACTGGCGGTGGCCTGTCTTGGGGCAGGGATCGTGACCTCCGTGGCGGTGGCTCAGGGACAGAACCCGCTCACCGCTCTGGGCATCACGATTTTTTCAGCAATCGCCGCCGTAATGGTTGGCCAGGTGCTCTAGTTAGCGCCCATCGCCAGCGGGATCCTGGGCACTGGGAAGCCATTGGCACCAAGCACGTCGATGATCATGCGATTGGTGTCGAAATACACCTGCCAGTAGTTGCTGGTGTGGGTGTAGGGGCGCACCGCCAACCTGGGACCACGCTCACTGAACTCGAGCACCTCGACGTCTGCCTCCATGCCAGCAAACTGATTAGGCACCTGCTTGATGCCTTCTTTAAGCAGGGCAATGGCACGGCCTACATCAGCGGAATTGTCGAGCTGGGCCACTAGCTCAACACGACGGTAACCATGGACCGAATAATTCTGGATGGTGTCGCTAAACAACTTGCCATTAGGCACGATGTTGCGCACATTGTCTGGCGCTAGAAGCGAAGTAACAAACATACCAACTTCCTCCACTGTGCCGGTGATGCCAGCAGCTGTGATGAAGTCACCAACACTAAAAGGCCGGAATATCTGCAGAAAAACACCAGCCGCAAAGTTACCGAGCATGCCACTCCAGGCCGCCCCGATTGCTACGCCGGCACCAGCAAGTAGGGCAGCAAAGCTGGCTGTCTGAATACCAAAGAAGCCTAGTATCGCTACCACCAGGATCACTCGCAAAACCGCAGCGAGGATATTGATCAGATAGCCAACAACCGTCACATCCAGGCTGCTATGACGCAAACTTTTGCGCATTATGCGCATTGCTATCTGAATCAGCCAGCCACCAGCGATCCAAAGGGCTACTGCCCCCACCAACTTCAAAACAAAGGGAACAATCGTGGAGACCACGAGCGCTGACAGATCTGGAATTGGCATTGCCAACAATTCATAGGTTGAACTATTTATACTTTCACGGATCAATCGACCGGTCGTCAATGCAATGCCAGGATCCGAGCAAATAAACGCTCCTGATGCCAACTGATTTCCGCGCCCAGCTACCCGCCCTCGCAAACAAGACCTACTTCAACTACGGCGGTCAAGGCCCCCTGCCGAGCTCATCCCTAGAGGCCATCACGGCTGCCTGGCGCACCATCCAGGAGCTGGGCCCGTTTACCGGCGCGGTATGGCCTTATGTGGAACAGACCACCAGCCAGCTGCGCCAGCACCTTGCTGACTGGTTTGGCGTGCCGGCGCACCGGCTGGCCTTCAGCGAAAACGTAACCAGTGGCTGCGTACTGCCACTCTGGGGCCTGCCCTGGCAGGCAGGCGACGAACTCCTGATCAGCGACTGCGAGCATCCGGGGGTGGTGGCCGCCTGCCGCGAACTAGCCCACCGCCAGGGTCTTGTGCTCAACACCTTGCCGGTGGCGGATCTGCGCGGCACTGCCGATGACACAAACAAGCAGGTGCTGCAGCGATTGGATCGCCAGCTCAGCTCCGCCACCCGCTTGGTTGTGCTTTCACACCTGCTCTGGAATACGGGCCAGGTGATGCCGATTGCAGCGGTAGCTAGCCAGCTCAGCTCACACCCCAAGCAGCCCTGGCTGCTGGTGGACGGGGCCCAATCCCTTGGGGCCATTCCCATCGAAGCCGCCGCAGCCGCCGCTGACATCTACGGCTGCACCGGCCACAAATGGTGTTGTGGCCCCGAGGGACTGGGCGCTGTGGCCCTGTCGGAGCGGGTGGTGCGCGAGGCCCGGCCCACCCTGATCGGCTGGCGCAGCCTTAGCCACGAAGCCAGCGGCCAGAGCGAATTTCACACAGACAGCCGGCGCTTTGAGGTAGCTACCTCCTGCGTACCCCTTTGCGCAGGGCTTGAGCAATCCTTGCAACTGCTGGAGGCGGAAGGCACTGCCGAAGAGCGCCTGGCCCTGATTCAGCAGCGCAGCGGCTATCTCTGGCAAGGGCTGCAGGCAAACCCGCGCGCCCGCACGCTGTTGGAGGTGCCGCCACCTGCAGGGCTGGTGAGCTTTGAGATCAACGGCGAAGATCCTGAAAGGGTGGTGAAGGGCCTGGGTGAACAGGGCATCTGGCTACGCAGCCTCGACGATCCCCACTGCCTGCGGGCCTGCACCCACATCACCAGCACCGAAGCTGAGATTGAGCAGCTGCTTAAAGCTTTGCAAGCGCTCTGAGTTGCTCCCAACTCCAAACAAAAAGAAGGGGCTTCCGCCCCTTCTCTGAATCCAGCTTCCCTAGATCTAATTCCTAGATTTAATTGAGATCAGGAAGCCTGGTCGCTGAATACATTGCGGTATACCCAGCCAGCCAGCAAGGCACCGGCGATTGGAGCGACCCAGAACAGCCACAACTGACCCATGGCATCGCCACCGACCCAGGCGGCCACAGCGGTGCTGCGGGCAGGGTTCACGGATGTGTTGGTGATCGGAATGCTGATCAGGTGAATCAGGGTTAGGGAAAGGCCGATCGGCAGGCCGGCAAAACCGCCCGGGGCGAGGCGGTCGGTAGAGCCCATGATCACCAGCAGGAAGATGAAGGTAAGAACCAGTTCAATGATCAGGGCTGAAAAGAAGCCATAGCCCCCTGGCGAATGGGCTCCCCAGCCGTTGGTGGCCAACGGATTGCTGCCGGTGAGGGCAAAACCATCACGGCCGCTGGCCACGAACATGATTACGCCGCCAGCGATTACGCCACCTAGCACCTGTGCCACCACGTAGGCGAGCAGGTGGGAACCAGGAAACTTGCCACCAGCCCAGAGCCCGAAGCTCACGGCCGGGTTGATGTGACATCCCGAGATGTGCCCAATGGCGTAGGCCATCGTCAGCAGGGTGAGACCGAAAGCGATCGCAACGCCAAGAAAGCCCAGCCCCAATGGGTTGGCGGCAGGATTGTCATAGGGGAAAACAGCTGCAAGCACGGCGCTGCCGCAGCCCCCCAGTACCAACCAGAAGGTGCCGATCAGTTCGGCAAGGAACTTCTTTGACAGTGGAACACCAACAGCCATGGAGGGCGAAGAACGAATCAGCGCCACATCTTCTCATCAGGCTGGCAGGCTAAGCAGATTCTGTGTGGCGGAACACACGGAGCAGCACGACAGAAAGCTGAGCAGCTGCACCCTCTTGAAACAATGTTGATTCAATCAACGGAATTGTTGCTTGTTTTCCCCTTCTGCTTAAGCTGCCGCGGCGGATCCAACCGTTTGGGGAGATCGTTCCCCAGCCAACGTCGAACATTGCATGCCTCCCGCATGAGCCACTCCCCTCTTCCCTTCTGCCGGCTCCTGATCCCCTCGGCTGTGATTGCCAGCCTGCTCGCCTTCACCGGCCCGGGCCTCGCGCAAACTTCCCAGGAGATGCTAAAGAAAGCTGAGACTGTCTGCATTGAGAGTGCAGGCAAGGAAGGCTGGCGTCCGGACCTGGCCAAGGTGGTTTCCAGCAAGGCCATCGATGCCGACAAGGTGGAGGTGGTTCTCGATCTCACCAAGGACGGCACCAACACGGCACGACTTACCTGCCCTTACAGCGTCAGTAAGGGGGTGGGCAAGTTCGGTGAAAACTTCGCCAAGTCGATGGCCACCACGGTCAGCAAGTCCAATGAGCTCGACCGCACCCGGATCTGGTTTGTGTTGCTGCCGCTCGGTCTGGCTGTGATTTGCTGGAACGTGCTGCGCAGCCGCGAAGAAGCCGCCTGAGCCGTACCTGCCTGAACCGCCAGCCTGGGTGCTGGCGGTTCAGGCAGTCTTGAGCCGGAGCGCCCGCTCGGCCTCTTCTCGGTCGTCGAAATGAATCTTGGTGGTGCCGAGTATCTGGTAATCCTCGTGTCCTTTGCCGGCGATCAGCACGAGATCACAAGGCTCTGCTGCTGCAATGCCAAGGGCAATCGCCCTTGCCCGATCCACTTCCACCACCAAGTCGGTACCGGCTGAAATCCCGGCCACCACATCGTTGAGGATGCTCAGCGGATCCTCGGTGCGGGGGTTATCGGAGGTCACCACCACCCGGTCAGCCAGCTGGGCTGCAATAGCTCCCATCTGGGGCCGCTTGCTGCGGTCGCGGTCGCCGCCGCAGCCAAACACGCAGATCAGACGCCCCTTCGTGAAAGGGCGGCAGGCAGCCAGGGCATTGGCCAGGCCATCGGGAGTGTGGGCGTAATCCACCAGCACGGCCGGGTCGCCGCCGCCGTCACCCACCACCACCCGCTCCATGCGACCAGGCACGCCGCGGAAATTGGCCAGCCCCTCGAGCAACTGGGCCAGAGGAACGCCCTGCTGTACCAGGGCACCAACCGCCTGCAGCAAGTTCATCAGGTTGAAGCGACCCAGCAGGGGCGAGTGAAATGCCCCCTCCCCCGCCGGCGTCTGCAGCACCCCGCGCACGCCGCCTGCCCCCAGCTGCAAATCGCGGATGAACAGCTCGGCGCTGGGATCTTCCAGGGAGCTGCGCCAGCAGGCTTTACCCAGACGGCTCACCAGCTGGGCGCCCCAGGGGTCGTCGCCATTCACCACCGCCCCCCCAGCCAGCAGCGGCTCCGCAAACAACCGCGCTTTGGCCTCGAAATAGGCCTGCATCGAAGGGTGATAGTCGAGGTGGTCTTGGGTGAGGTTGGTAAACACGGCGCCAGAGAAGTGGCAGCCAGCTACCCGCTGCTGATCAAGGGCATGGGAGCTCACCTCCATGGCACCGATCTGGGCACCGGCCTCAACGGCCTGGGCCAGCTGGGCCTGGAGCAGATCGGCGAAGGCCGTGGTGTGCTGGGCCGTCACGCTGTGGCCAGGCCAGCGGTTCACCAAGGTGCCAAACAGGGCCGAAGGCCTGCCTGACGAAACCGCCAGATGCTCAATCAAATAGGTGGTGGTGGTTTTGCCATTAGTGCCGGTGACCCCAATCAGGGCCAACCGGCAACTGGGCTGGGACCAGAAGGCAGCCGCCAGCTCTCCGGCCCAGCGGGTCAGCGGTTCAGGCGCTACCAGCACAGCATCGCCTGGCCCAGGCGGCTGAAGGGCCGCCGCGGCCTCGCTAATCACCGCAGCTACCGCACCGGCCTGCAAGGCCTGGGGCCAGAAGCAGCCCCCATCCACCTGGGTGCCAGGCAGCCCCACAAACAAAGTGCCCCGCCCAATGCGGCGCGAGTCACAGCTGATGCCGCTCAACTCCCCGTTGGGCACGCCCAACGGCACCTCCAAATCCACCTGCTGCAGGACTGGGTGGAGCAGCTGGGTCATGGCACCGTCAGGAAAGCTGGCGCCTTTCTAAGCGTCCTGGCTGGAAAAACCGTGCTTCTGCAACCAAACCTGCAAGCTGGCGCCAGCCAGCCGGGGCGGCACCCTGGGCAGCTGCCGATCTCCCTGGCCGGAGCGCACCTGCAGCACCGGCACCTCCAGCCCAAAGCGGGCCTGCAGGGCGGGATCACCATCCACATCGATCAACTCCAGCGCCAGTGGAGGATCGAGAGCGCGCAACTTCTGCTCCAGTCCCTCACACAGACAGCACCCCTTGCGGGTTAGCAGCAGCAAAACAGGGAGCCCGGGGGAGGAAGAGTGCCAAGAGGGAGCGGAGGAGAGCATCAATCGGGCACCGGATCGCAACCGCAGGCGCTGAAGGGATGACAACGCAGCAGCCGGCGCAGGGTGAGCCAGCTGCCCCGCCAGGGCCCATGGCGGCTGATCGCCTCGAGGCCGTAGGCACTGCAACTGGGAATGAAACGGCAGCGGGGCCCCAGCAAGGGCGAAATCCACTGGCGATAAAAGCTGATCAAGGCGAGCAATAGGGCCGCCAGGCCAGTATTAAGCAATTGGGTCAGCAGCTGGGTTGACTGTTTGCTCGGCAGTTGGGGTGAAGCCCCAAGCTCGGCCTCTTGCAGGGAGGCGAGGCCCGGCTCTGGCTGGAGATCGAGGCTGCGCGGCCCAACCGATAGGATCGATCGTTGGCGCGGCACAGCTCGAGTTAGCGGGATCATCCCAGCATGCTCGATACCGCAGCGCCTTGCCTCCCAAGGGAGGTACTTCGTCCTTTGAATTTGTTTTCATGTCTCGCTACCGCGGCCCTCGCCTGAGGATCACGCGGCGCTTGGGAGACCTTCCCGGTCTCACCCGTAAGTCCGCCAAGCGGTCTTATCCCCCCGGTCAGCACGGCCAAGCCCGTCGCAAGCGCTCCGAATACGCCATCCGCCTCGAAGAGAAGCAAAAGCTTCGCTTCAACTACGGCATCTCCGAACGTCAGCTGGTTCGCTACGTCAAGAAAGCCCGGGCCCAAGAGGGTTCCACGGGTACCAACCTGCTGAAACTGCTCGAGAACCGTCTCGACAATGTTTGCTTCCGTCTGGGTTTTGGTCCCACCGTCCCCGGCGCCCGTCAGCTGGTGAACCATGGCCACCTGACCGTGAACGGCCGCGTCGTGGACATCCCCAGCTACCAGTGCAAGGCCGGCGATGTGGTCGCCGTGCGCGAGCGCAAGCAGAGCAAGCAATTGGCTGAAGGCAACTTGGCCTTCCCGGGTCTGGCCAACATCCCGCCCCACCTGGAGCTCGATAAGAACAAGCTCGTCGCCAAGGTGATCAGCAAGTGCGAGCGCGAATGGGTCGCCCTTGAGATCAACGAACTGCTGGTGGTTGAGTTTTACTCCCGCAAGGTGTGAGCGACTGGCTGCTGCTGCGGCCCCGAACTCCCCAAGCCCTCGCCCAGTGGCGGGGGCTTTTTGTTGCATTCATTTTTGTAGCGACCGGCGTAGCGGCAGCGCCCAACCTGCGCGCTTCTTAGCTAAACCAGTGCTTAGCTAAGCCTTGGTTTAGCTAAGCACTGCAAACACAAAGATCAGTCCCTGCCGATCATCAGTCGCTGCCGATCAAGGTCTCCAGGGCGGCGGTCACATCGGCCTGACGCATAAGCGCTTCGCCAACCAGCACCGCATCGGCGCCAGCACCCTGTACCCGGTCGAGGTCGTCGCGGGTGAACAGGCCCGACTCGCTCACCAGCAGGCAGCCCTTGGCGCGGATGCGTTCGCCATAAACGGCAGTGAGCTGCTCGGTGGTGGCCAGATCGGTATGGAAGCTGGCCAAATCGCGGTTGTTGATACCGATAAGTTGCACGCCATCAAGGCCCAGCACCCGCTCTAGTTCCTCGCCGTCATGCACCTCCACCAGCACGGCCAAGCCCAGAGCCCTGGCCACCTTGAGCAGGTAAGCCAAATCCTGATCGCTGAGAATCGCGGCGATCAGCAGGGCCGCATCGGCCCCAGCGGCGCGAGCCTGAAATAGCTGATATGGGCTCAGGATGAAGTCCTTGCAGAGCAGGGGCAGATCCACCGCCTGGCGCACCTGCACCAGCACCTCAAAGCCACCCTGGAAAAACTGCTTATCGGTGAGCACCGAGAGGCAGCTAGCACCACCGGCGGCGTAGCCCTTGGCAATCGCTTCAGGATCGAAATCCTCGCGGATCACGCCCTTGCTGGGGCTGGCCTTTTTCACCTCGGCGATCACCGCTGGCTTGCGGCAGGAGGCCCGCAGGGCCGCCAAAAAATCCCTGGTCGCCGGCAGCTCAGCCACCTGCTGTTTGAGCTTCTCCAAGGGCACCCTCTCCCGGGCGGCCGTTATCTCCCGATCCTTCTCCCAGAGGATCTGCTCAAGAATGTGGCGTGGCTCGCTGTCCTCGTGGCGGATGGCGTATTCGAGAAAGGCCACCTTCACCTTGGGGTTGGGCGGCCGGCGACGGATCTCCATGGTGCTCAGCCTGCCACCGCCATGGCTGCTTGCTTGTAGGCCACTTCCACCACCTCGCTCAAGGTTGGATGGGTGTGCACCTCGGTGGCCAGTTGCAACACGCTCTGGCGGCGAGCCACGGCGTTAGCGATCTCCTGGATTAGGTCGGCCGCATGCAAACCAAAGATGTGGGCGCCCAGCACCTCACCGCTGGCTTTGTTGAACAGCAATTTCATCAGGCCTTCGCCCTCGAGTTCAGCCAGGGCCTTGGAATTGGCCTTGAAGTAGCTGCGCACCAGGCCCAGCTCAAAGCCCTCTTGCTCAGCAAGGGCTTGGGCGTCGGCCTCGCTCAGGCCCACCGAGCTGATCTCCGGGTGGGTGAAGGTAGCCGCTGGGATTGAGCGGTAGTCGATCTGGCGGCTGTGGCCAAGAATGTTGTCTACCGCCACGGTGCCTTGGGCGGCAGCGGTGTGGGCCAGCATCATCTTGCCGGTCACATCGCCTACGGCCCAAAGGTGCGGCACCGGCTCACCTCCCACCAGCACCCGCATCCGCTCGTCGACTGGCACAAAGCCCCGCTCGGTTTCCACACCAACGGCAGCCAGGTTGAGCTCGGCGCTAGTGGGCACCCGCCCAGTGGCCACAAGCACCGCATCCACCTCCAGGGTTTCCACAAGCTCCTTGGTGGCCATGTCTGCCAGCTCGATCTTCACCGGGCAGCCGGGGGTAACCTTGCGGGCCAGCACACCGGCACGAGCGTCGATATCGCGGCCATTGATCAAGGTGCGGGCAGCAAGCTTGGCGATGTCGGGATCGAAGGTGGGCATCACCCGATCGAGGGCCTCAATCATCGTGACCTCACAGCCCAAGGCCGTGTAGACATCTGCGAATTCCAAGCCGATATAACCGCTGCCGATGATCGCCAGCCAGCGGGGCAGCCACGCGAGGTTCACCGCCTCATCGCTGGTGAACACGGTGCGCCCATCTGTCTCGATGCCGCGGGGCACGAAAGGCTCAGAACCAGTAGCCAGAATCACATCACGGGCGCTGATGGTGCGCTCGATGCCACTGCCGCTCTCGCGCACCGTGACCTGCTGATGGCCGGCCAGACGGCCCTGACCCCGCAGGATCGTGGCACCGGCGCGCTCCAGGGACTTGGTGAGATTGTTGCGGATAGTTGCCACCAGCTGGTTGGCATGGTCGGCGATCTTTTGGCGCTCAAAGCGCACTGGGGCGGCGTGGATGCCAAAGCCCGCCAAATGCTCGGCGTCGGCCAGCTCCCGCACCCGGCCGCTGGCCGCCAGCAGGGCCTTGGAGGGCACACAGCCCCTGTTCACACAGGTGCCGCCCATATCGCGCGACTCGACGATGGCGACCCGCAGGCCATGGTCGGCAGCGTGCTTCGCCGCATCGAAGCCGCCATAGCCGGCACCGACCACGATCACGTCGTAATCGAAGCTCGATCCGTCAAAACGCGATCCGTCAAAAAGCGATCCGTGGAGGGGGGCTTCGCTCACCGGGCAGCACTGCGGTTGTTGACGGGCATTCTCCCCCGTCAAGCTCCAGCCTGCTGGCGCAGACGCTCGAGCAGTAGCGGAGCTGCCGCCACGGCCACATTGAGGGATTCCACGGCTGGGCTGTGGGGAATGGTGACGCGCTGGCTAGCCAGGGCCTGGAGCTCCGCTGACACCCCAGCTCCCTCATTGCCAAGCAGCAACACCGTGGGCCGGGTCCAATCGAGCTGCCAATAGGGAAGAGGTGCCGAAATAACAGCCACCGATCCGGTCTCGGGGCGCACCGCAACCACCAGCTGCAGGCCGGCGGCCGTTGCCGCCTGCAACCGCTCCGCCAACTCCTGCCTGCTCTCTCGCACCAGGGGCAGGGCCAAGGCAGCCCCCGCCGAGGCGCGCAACACCTTTGGTTGAAATGGGTCAGCCCCATCGGCCAGCCACAGGGCCCCAACCCCCGCCGCCAAGGCAGTGCGCATCAAGGTGCCGAGGTTGCCGGGATCCTGGATCCCATCAAGAGCCAGCACAAAGCTGGCTGTGCCTGGAGCCGCTGCCGTCGGAGGCAGCAGGCTGGCCACCACTCCGTCGGGATGCTGGGTAGTGGCTATGGCCTCCAGCACCTCACCACTCACCAGTCGCCAACTGCAGTCTGGAGGCAGGGCTGCCACCAGCTCGCCATGGTCCGCCAGCCAAGCGGCGGTAGCCAACACCTCCCTGGGCTGAAGCCCTAGACGCACCGTCTCCTGCAGGAGGTGGGTGCCTTCCAGCAGCAGCAACCCCTGCTCGCGGCGACCGCGAGACTCCTGCAGAAGACGCAGCTGCTTAACCAGGGGGTTGCGGCGGCTAGTGAGCGGCTCGGCAGCACCCAAGCCATCGCTAGGGATCACTTCAGAAAGCCTGGTGACGGCGCACATTCAAACCGTCGTGCACTACGAGCTCCTTGCCGTCTAAATCGAGACCACGCACCGAGGCGACCTCACCCTTCAAGCCTTCAGCATGGAGGTTTTCGACCAATTTCTTGATGACAATGTCCTCGATCGTGGATTGATCAAGGCTGTCGGGCGTAAGGCTCTCAAGGAATTTGCCTAACTTCGAGGCCATCACCTCGGAAGCGTTTGAGATCTTGAGAACGATCATGAGAAAAATGCGGATGGGGAGACTTGAACTCCCACGACATTGCTGCCACTAGTACCTGAAACTAGCGCGTCTACCAATTCCGCCACATCCGCGTGGCTGTCGCTAGAGCAGAGCTCGCTGCAACGGAGAAAACATACGCCATCGGCAACCCGCACCAGCGGTCGGAGCCAGTTCTGGCTGCGGCCGTCTAGACGATCTCACAATTTGTTGTCAATATGCTGCGACGTGAACCGGGCAGTCGTTCCATGGGTCTGATCGCTGTCCAGTCACCTAGCAAGACCCGTTCCGTTCAAAATCCCCAGCTTGAAATCCGGGGCGGCCGGCGCCTCTCAGGCGAGCTGCACGTGAGTGGTGCCAAGAATTCAGCCTTGGTGCTGATGGCAGCCTGTCTGTTGACCAGGGACACCATCCGACTGAGAAACGTCCCTCCGCTTACCGACATCACCGCCATGGGCGAAATGCTCAGCAGCCTTGGCGGCCAGGTCCACCGTGACGGTGACGCCCTGGAATTAAAGGGCGACTCAATCAATAGCTCTACAGCCCCCTACGAGCTGGTGAATAGCCTGAGGGCCAGTTTCTTCTGTATTGGCCCTCTGCTAGCCCGCACTGGCATGGCCAAGGTGCCCCTGCCAGGCGGCTGCCAGATCGGCACCCGGCCAGTCGTCGAGCACGTCAAAGGTCTCAAGGCCCTGGGCGCCCAGGTCACCATTGAGCACGGGGTCGTTACGGCCGTGGTGCCAGGCAGCGGCCATCGCCTCACGGGCGGCCGCATCCACATGGACTGCCCCAGTGTTGGCGCCACCGAGACATTAATGATGGCGGCCGCGCTCGCCGATGGCGAGACGGTGATCGACAACGCCGCCCTTGAGCCAGAGGTGGTTGATCTGGCAGGCCTGCTGATCGCCATGGGCGCCAAGGTGCGCGGCGCCGGTACCTCCACGATCACGATCGTGGGTGTGGATCGCCTGCATGGCGCCGACTACGCCGTTATCCCAGATCGCATCGAAGCGGGCACGTTTCTACTGGCAGCCGCCATCACCCGCTCCCATTTGCGGGTAACCCCAGTGATCCCAGACCACCTTGGCGCCGTGCTCACCAAGCTCGAGGAGGCGGGTTGCACCTTGGAGCACGACGGCGTCGGACTCACCATCAAGGCCGATCAGATCAATGCAGTAGACCTGCGCACCCAGCCATTCCCCGGCTTCCCCACCGACCTGCAAGCCCCCTTCATGAGCCTGCTGGCCACGGCCCGGGGCACCAGCGTGATCACCGAAAACATCTTTGAAAATCGCTTGCAGCACGTGGCCGAACTGCAACGCATGGGTGCCGACATCCGTATGCAGGCCAACACCGCCTTTGTGGAAGGGGTGGCCCGCCTCAGCGGTGCTCCAGTGCAAGGCAGCGACCTGCGCGCCTCCGCCGCCATGGTGCTGGCTGGCCTAGCCGCCGACGGCATCACCAGCGTGCGCGGCCTCGAATACCTAGACCGTGGCTACGCCAATCTTGAGGGCAAACTCAATGCCGCCGGTGCCAGCATTGAGCGTGTCAGCTCGGCGGCTTAAGCTCTCAACTGCGGGAGCGTGCCGGAATTGGTAGACGGACTCGACTCAAAATCGAGCGCCTTCGGGTTTGTGGGTTCGAGTCCCACCGCTCCCATCTCGCCCATCACCCACTCAGGCATGTCTGCCTCAGCCGTGATGGACACCTACGCCCGCTTCCCGATCAGCCTCACCCGAGGCCGGGGAGTCTGGGTTTGGGATAGCAATGGCAAGCGCTATCTCGACTGCGTAGCCGGCATTGCCGTCTGCACCCTCGGTCACAGCGACGGGCGGCTGAAGCGAGCCCTAAGCCGCCAGCTGGGCAAACTGCAGCACGTATCCAATCTGTATCGAATCCCCGAGCAGGAGGAGCTCGCTGCTGCGATCACCGCCAGCAGCTGCCTGGATCGTGTTTTCTTCTGCAACTCCGGCGCTGAGGCCAATGAGGCCGCCATCAAGCTGGCCCGTAAGCACGGCCACACGGTGAGGGGCATCGCCACTGGCGACGGCAAGGCGCCCCTAATCCTCACCGCCCAGGCCAGCTTCCACGGCCGCACCCTGGCTGCGGTTACAGCCACGGGGCAGCCCAAGTACCACCAGGGCTTTGAGCCGATGGTGCAGGGCTTCCGCTACTTCCCTTACAACGACACTGCCGCCTTTGAAGCTCTGCTCGCCACCTGCGAAGTGGAGGGTCCGCGGGTGGCCGCCGTGCTGCTCGAACCAATTCAGGGCGAAGGCGGCGTGCATCCCGGCAACAGGGCCTTTTTTAGGCGGGTGCGGGAGCTCTGCGACGCCCACAACATCCTGCTGATCTTCGATGAAGTGCAGATCGGCGTTGGCCGCAGCGGCCAGCTCTGGGGCTACGAGCAGCTGGGCGTCGAGCCCGATGCGATCACCCTGGCCAAGGGCCTCGGCGGCGGCATCCCCATCGGTGCCCTGGCGGTGAAGGCCTCAGTGGATCACTTCCGCCCCGGCGAACACGCCAGCACCTTCGGAGGCAACCCCTTCGCCTGCCGCGCCGGCCTCACCGTGCTAGCCGAACTAGAGCGACGCGACCTGCTCAGCCACGTGCAGCGGATGGGCGCCCTGCTGCAAGAGCTACTGGCCCAGCTGGTGAGCCGTCATCCCACCCTGCTGGAGGGGGTGCGGGGCTGGGGGCTGCTGCAAGGACTGGTGCTGCGCGAAGAGGCCCCAAGCGCTCCGGACATCGTCAAGGCGGCCATGGAGCAGGGGCTGCTGCTGGTGCCCGCTGGCCCACGGGTAGTGCGCTTCGTGCCCCCGCTGGTGATCCAGCCCCGCCACCTGCGCCTGGCCGTCGACCGCCTCGAGCGCGCCCTAATCAGCCTTGGGAATTGAGCCGGATAATTTCGCCGACCTGATCGAGCCCTTCAGCCGCCGCGGCGTCGACCTGGGACTCGATCGCCTCCAGGCCGCCCTCATCGAACTTGGCAACCCCGAGCGCCGCTTTGCCGCCGTGCAGGTGGCGGGCACCAACGGCAAGGGCTCGATCTGCACCCTGGTGCACCAGGCCCTGCTGGCCGCCGGCATCCGCGCCGGCCTCTACACCTCGCCGCACCTGGTGAGCTGGACCGAGCGCATCCGGCTTGGCCATGACCCGATCGCCGCGCCATGCCTGCGCCGCCACCTGGAGATCGCCGCGCCGATCGCCCAACGCCACCAGCTAACGCCCTTTGAACTGGTCACCGCCGCGGCCTTCCTGGCCTTCGCGGCAGCGGATCTGGAGCTGGTGGTGCTGGAGGTGGGACTGGGGGGCCGGCTCGACGCCACCACCTGCCATCCCCACCGGCCCGTGATCGGCTTTGCCTCGGTGGGGCTCGACCACGCTGAGTTCCTCGGGCCGGATCCAGCCACAATTGCCGCCGAAAAAGCCGGCGTGCTCCAGCCGGGGGCCGTGGCAATTAGCGCTCCCCAGAGCCCGGAGGTGGCGGCGGTGCTGAGCGATAGCGCCGCCGCAGTGGGAGCCGAACTGCGCTGGGTGGAGCCGCTGGATCTCAACCAGTGGAACCTGGGGCTTTCAGGAGCAGTGCAGGCCGCCAATGGCGCCGTCGCCCTGGGCCTGCTGCGGGCATTAAAGGAGCGGGGCTGGCCGGTCAACGACCCAGCCATACGCCGCGGTTTCGCAGCAGCCCGCTGGCCAGGCCGACTACAACAACTGAGCTGGCACGGCCTACCCCTACTGCTCGATGGCGCCCACAACCTGCCGGCCGCCCTCGCCCTACGCGCCGAACTCGACGCCCATCCCGAGCGCCACGGCCTGGCCTCCGGCCCGCGCTACTGGCTGCTTGGCATGCTGGCAAATAAGCAGGGGCCGGAGATAGTCGCGGCCCTGCTCGCCCCAGGCGACCGGGCCTGGATCGTGCCGGTGCCGGGGCACGCCTGCTGGAGCCTTGAAGCCCTTACCGCCGCCAGTCCCAGACTCGCTAGCCAGCTGCACAGCGCCCCCAGCCTCGAGGCCGGCCTGGCCCAAGCGGGAAGTGGTTTGCAGCGCGTGGTAGTTGCTGGCTCTCTCTACCTAGTCGGCCGGGCAGCCACATCAGAGCAGGCCCCAGTTGCAAGCCCAGGGACATCTGACTTTGATTAATCAGGTTTTTGCTTGTTAGCTTAGCTAAGGCTAAGTCAAGTCATAAAACACGCGCCTACTCCTCCCCTTCTGCCACCCCACACCATCCAGGCCAGAGTGAGGTCCCGCGGCGAATCCCCATGGCTCCCTTCTTCGAGCTCCTCTCAGTGGCCCAGTCAATAGCCAAATCAGTAGCGAAATCAGTGGCGAAATCAGGAGCTAACTCAATAGGGAAATCAGTAGCCCTTTCCCTAGCCCTGGGGATGCTGCTGGTGCTGACTCCACTGCTTTCTCCACTGCCGGCAGCGGCCGACTTCTCCGGGGTGGACTACACGCTCACCAACCAAAACGAGCAGGATTTCAGCGGCCAGGATCTAGCCAATACCTCCTTCGCTGGGGCCACCGGACGGCACGCCAACTTCAGCGGCGCCGATCTGCACGGGGCGATCCTCACCCAGGCGGCCTTCCCCAATGCCAATTTCGCCGGCGCCGATCTCAGCGGCACCCTGATGGACAAGGTGGACCTCTCCGGAGCAGATCTCAGCGGAGCCATTCTCACCGGGGCAATCGCTTCAGGCAGCAGCTTCCGCGGCGCCAACGTCAACGATGCCGACTTCAGCGACGCCCTGATCGACCGAGTAGACCAGCGCTCCCTCTGCCGCGATGCCGAAGGCACCAACCCGATCACCGGCGCCGACACCCGCCTCAGCCTGGGCTGTTAAGCCAGCCGCGCAATTTGCCGGGGTTGAGCAGGCCGGCCGGGTCGTAGGCGGCCTTTGCTGCCACCTGGTCGGCATCGATCACACCCAAGCCGCCATCTTCGACGCTGATCACGTGGGGGTTAAACAACACGGCACCGCAGCGGCGGCAATCGTCTAGCAGCTGCTGCAGGGCCTCCTCGCCGCGCCAGCGCAGCAGCGGCAGGGCCGCCAGCCGGGCCGCACCCTGCTGCCTCACGGCCTCAAGGTGCCAAAGCAGGTCGTCGCCCCATTGCTGCCGCAGGCGCTCCAGACAGGGGGCCTCCGGCTGGGGCAGCAGCATCTGCAGGTAGGTCCAATCCGGATGCTGGGCGCGCCAATGCAGGGTGGTGTGGTTCCAGCTGAGCTCCCGCAGCGGCAGCCCCCGGCTCTGGCCCTGGGGAGCATGCCAGCGCAGCGCTCCGCCCCGGGCCGCCAGCCAGCTCGGCAACACCTCCAGGGCTGCGGGGGCGGCCAGCAACAACAGGCGCTGCTCACCAGGCTCGGGCGCCGGACAGCCCGCCGGCCAGGGGAGCTGGCTAACCAGCGGCGCCTCCAGCACGGTGATGGCATTGAGTTCAAAGGCCGTGCTTGTAAGGCCCTGGGCCGCCGCCAGAGCCTGCCCCCACTGCTCGAAACCCACCACCAGCTGCTGCCAAACCACCGCCTCGCTGGTGGGCAGCCGCAGGGCCGTGATGATGCCATTGGTGCCGTAGGCGTGGTTGAGCGGGGCGCTGGCGGCGGCATCGAGCTGCAGCAGCCGCGGCTCGGGCTCGAGGGTTACCACCTCCAGACCCAGCAGGTTGCCGGGATCGCGCAGAAAACCCCAGCGCAGGGAGCCGATGCCGCCGGAGCCACCGGCGATAAAACCACCGATGCTGGCGCTGCGCACCGTGCTGGGCACCAGCCGCAGGGCCCTGCCTCGAGGGGCCAGCTGCTGCTCGATCGCCCCCATCAAGGCGCCTGCCTCCACCTCGAGCACGCCGGTGGCTTCATCCAGCTGGCGCAGCTGATTGAGGCCACTGAGATCCAGCACCAAGCCACCTTGGAGGGGCACGCACTGGCCGTAGTTGCCAGTGCCGGCACCCCGCACCGTCAGGGGCACACCGTGGCGAGCACAGGCTCCTGCCACCAGCAGCACCTGCTCCACCGTGGTGGCTCTGGCCACCAGCTGGGCGCGGCAGCCCTGCAGCAGGGGCACCAGCACCGGCGAGTA
>Ga0247844_1001833_pt1 | contig 36860 bp, 43 predicted proteins | sample LaCtaG_FD_192421 | JGI IMG/M metagenome (GOLD analysis project Ga0247844, IMG submission 192421) | Freshwater microbial communities from meromictic Lake La Cruz, Castile-La Mancha, Spain - LaCruzMarch201714.5m_1 | ecosystem: Environmental > Aquatic > Freshwater > Lake | place: Spain: Castile-La... | reverse complement strand
CCGATTTTGAAAATGCCTGTACTAACTTTTTTCGTTATATTCGAAAGTATCGTACTGAACTTGCCACGCTCTTAACCGATAATTTTGAAGTGCTGGGAACCTGAAAACTCAAGAGTGATGGGTATAATTCAATCCTTGATGTCGTTTCCATTTCTGGATTAATTGATGACAATATTCGAGATCGACGAGGAGTTATGGGTTCGGCCATCCATCAAGATGAGGTTGTGGTGGTGGTAGATATATTAAATATTATTGATGGGGAGGCCAAAAAATTTGGCATTGTGGAGGAGACGGTTTCTGGGCCAGGGAAATCTAGAACACGTCCTTTACGGGTTTTGTTGGCAGAGGATACAGCTTTTTTTCGTAAACAAATCCATAAGTTTTTGGAAAAATCCGGTTTTAGCGTTACCGTTGCAGTTGATGGTTTGGAAGCCTTTAATTTAATTAAAGATAAAGAAGAGGTGAGATTTGACCTAATCGTCTCAGATATAGAAATGCCTAATATGACAGGTTATGAATTGGCCAGAGCGGTCAGAGAATTACCACGTTATAAAGAAATTCCGATGATTGCTGTGACATCAAAGTTTAAGCAGCGCGACCGTGAGGAAGGAGAGCAGGCTGGATTTAACCGTTATCTTGAAAAACTTAATGAAGAAGTCTTACTAAGGGAGATTCATGGACTCATTTAATGATACTTCTACAACACGAAGTGAAGAGAAACACTTATTTTCGACATTTAGGGTGGCAGATAGACTTTATGGAATCGATGTGATTCGTGTGCAAGAGGTAACTAAGGTAATGCCCTGTACCCGAGTTCCTCTTGCCCCAAAACATATGAGGGGTCTTATTAATTTGCGTGGTCAGATAGCGACTGCTATCGAGCTTAGAGATTTGTTTGATATAAAAAAAAATGATGATGTAGAATTTGGGAGCATGAACGTTTTTTGTGAAATGAAAGGATCATTAGTTGCTCTAATAGTAGATGAAATTGGTGATGTCATTGAAGTCGAAGCATCAAGTTTTGAAGAAACTCCTGATACGGTACCACGGAAGATTCAGGCGCTTATGAGTGGAGTTTACAAAATCCCAAACGAATTATTAAGTGTTCTTGATATTGATAAAATTTCAACAATTATAACTTCAGCAAATAAAGAATAGGAGACATGTTATGTCAAATGAGATTAAAAAAGGTCAGTTGAAAAAGCTTACCGAGTCTTTAGCGAAAACGGCTTTTAAGGATAGTGAAGAGATTTTCCCAATCCTTGATGCCGTTCCTTTAAATATTATGTTCTGTGATACTGATCTTATTATTAAATATCTTAATCCTACCTCTGTCTCAACACTCGAAAAGATCGAAAATCTTTTGCCTATACCGGCAGCACAGGTCCTTGGTTCAAGCATAGATGCTTTTCATAAAAATCCTAAACATCAACAAAATATTTTATCAAATCCTATTAAGAACTTGCCTTTAACTTCAGTCATAAAACTCGGGCCAGAGAATCTTATGTTGAATGTTATCCCTGTTTTTCTTGAAGGAGAATATAAGGGCGCTTTAGTGTCATGGGAAGTTGTGACTGAGAGTTTAAAACTTCAGGAGGAAGTATCAAATTCGCGTTCTGTCACAAGTGCCTTGTCTAAATCTCAAGCGATGATTGAGTTTGATGTTGAAGGAACAATCCTTAGCGCAAATGATAATTTTCTAAATGCTCTTGGTTATCGTTTGGAAGAAATTAAGGGCAAACATCACTCCATGTTCTGTGATGGGCAATTCATAAACAGTCCCGCCTATAAAGATTTCTGGCGGGATCTGAGAGAGGGTAAATTTCAGGCTGGTGAATTTCGTCGAATCAAAAAAGATGGTAAAGATGTTTGGATTCAGGCCTCATATAATCCTGTTTTTGATACTGCTGGAAAAGTCATAAAGGTTGTAAAGTTTGCTTCTGATATAACGACTGTGAAACTGGTCTCACTTAAAACCGAAGAACATGTTAATAATCTTGTAGGGATTATGAATGCAATATCAAAAACGCAGGGTGTAATTGAATTTAATCTTGATGGTATTGTTCAAACGGCCAATGAGAATTTTTTAAATGTTGTTGGTTATCGACTAGAAGAAATTCAAGGCAAGCATCATTCTATGCTCTGTGATGCCGAATATGCTTCAACGGCAGCGTACCGAGATTTTTGGTTGAAGCTAAATCGGGGGGATTTTGATGCCGGTCAATATAAACGAATTGGTAAGGGCGGAAAAGAGATCTGGATACAAGCGGCCTATAACCCAGTCTTTGATAATAATGGTAAGGTTGTTAAGGTTGTTAAGTTTGCCACAGAAATTACACGACAAAAACAAGAAGCATTAAATATTATTCGTTCATTGAGTGAAGCTGAACGTAACTTGGCGGCCGCCGCTGAAGAGCTTACAGCAACCGCAACTCAGCTTTCTTCAAACGCCACTAGGACCACAGAACAATCAAATTCTGCTAGCGCGGGTGCCGAACAAGTTTCTAAAGGTGTACGTACCGTTGCAACGAATACGGAGGAAATGACGGCCTCTATAAAAGAAATTTCGAAATCAACGGCGAGTGCGGCGCAAATGTCAAGAGACTCACAACTTAAGGCGCAAGAAACAAATAAAATTATCAACAAGCTTGGAACTAGTAGTCATGAAATTGGAACTGTTGTAAAGGTTATCAGTTCAATTGCACAGCAAACAAATCTTTTAGCGTTAAATGCAACAATAGAAGCAGCGAGAGCTGGAGATGCTGGAAAAGGCTTTGCTGTTGTGGCAAATGAAGTAAAAGAGTTGGCCAAACAAACGGCCAAGGCCACTGAGGAAATTTCAACAAAAATTGGTGCCATCCAAAAAGATACCGAAGGCGCAGTAGCGGCCATGGGAGAAATTGCAAAAGCAATTGAGCAACTTAATAACATTTCAGTTACGATCTCTGCTGCGGTAGAAGAACAAACAGCGACTACAAATGAAGTCACAAGAATAGTCGTTGAATCGAGCAGCGCTGTTAATAATGTTGCAACAACAATTAAAGAAGTTTCCCGCATGTCCAGTGAAAGTTCAACAGGTGCATCACAAACATTGGATGCTGCCAAAAGCCTTTCGCGTCTAGCAGCAGAGCTTTCAATTTTAGTGAAGAAAGTTGAGACTACGTTTTAAGGGATATGATGAGAATTTTGATTACTGATGATTCGATAGTTTTTCGCTCGCAAATAAAGGTTGCTCTTGAAGGAGTTCCTGGTGTGGAGGTCGTTGCTACGGCCTCTAATGGAAAAATTGCTTTGGATAAACTTGAGCAAGAATTAATTGATTTAGTCATCATGGATGTTGAGATGCCCGAAATGAATGGTCTCGAGGCATTAAAGGAATTAAGACGAAGAGGACATAAAGCAAAAGTTATAATGTTTTCATCTTTAACAAAATCAGGAGCAGAAACGACCCTAGAAGCTTTGAGTTTTGGTGCGCAGGATTTTGTAACAAAACCTTTTGGCGAAAGTTTGACAATTGAAACTGCGGCAGCTGCTATTCGATCTTCTTTGGTTCCTAAAATTCAACAGTTTCTTTTAAAAGATAGGCTACTCCAATCTTTGAAAACAGAGGTTGTTCCTTTAGTTTTCGATGTACAAACTTCAAATCCTACAAGGTATTCGCATTATCCCATTGAAAAATCTCTTCCTTCTGTTGTGGTAATCGGGAGCTCTACTGGAGGGCCGGCAGCTCTCGAGGATGTCCTTCGAGGTCTGGCCGGTAAAACGCTTCGTTGTCCTATTTTAATTACTCAACATATGCCTCCTGTCTTTACTGCTTCTCTTGCACAGAGGATACAAACCTTAACAGGAATATCTTGCGAGGAGGGTAAACATATGGAAATTCTTCAAAAAAAAATTTATGTCGCTCCAGGTGATTTCCATATGACACTCTCTTCAGATAGTGGAGTTTATCGAGTTATGTTGGATCAGAATCCTCCACGAAACTCTGTACGTCCGGCAGTAGATTTTCTATTTGAGTCTGCGGCCAAAATATTTGGAAATCGTTGCGTTGGAGCCGTCCTTACTGGAATGGGATCAGATGGAGCTGATGGGTCAATTGCTATTAAAAAGCAGGGTGGCGGAGTCATTATCCAAAATAAAGAAACTTGTGTTGTATTTGGAATGCCAGGAGCCGTTTTTGAGACAGGAGCATATGACCTTATCAAAAACTTAGATGAAATTCGCAGTCTCATTGTGAGTATGACAACTTAAAATTATTTAAAGGATTAAGAAATGAAAATTCTATCGATCGATGATTCTAAGTCTGTTCATGCATTTATTAATGTTTGTCTTGAGGGCACGGATCACAGTATTGAACATGCTTATAATGGCGAAGATGGACTGAAGATATTAAAAGAAAATCCCAGAAGATTTGACTTAGTTTTGTTGGATTGGGAGATGCCAGGTTTAACTGGCCCAGAAGTTCTTGTTGAACTGATGAAGTTGCCCATAAAGTTTCCGGTCGTTATGGTTACAACTAAAAATAATATGGAGGATATTTCACGAGTCTTAGGGATTGGCGCGCGAGAATATATAATGAAGCCCTTTACTCGCGAGATCCTACTCGAAAAAATTGAAAGTCTTTTTTAGGAGATAGTTAGAAATATGGAAAGAATAAAAAATCCTATATTAAGTTACTTTGCTGATTATATAGAAAAAGAGACGGGCATTATGTACGGTGAAGACAACGCTTATCAGTTGGAGAACAGACTGGTTGAAGTTTGCCGTGCCGTAGATGTTCCTTCATTAGAATCTCTTTTAAAACTTGCTCAAGAGGGCGGTCTGCACAGTATGAAAAAGCAGTTTATCTTAGATATCGCAACAAATAATGAAACATCTTTCTTTCGAGATCCAAAAATATTTAAAGCATTTGAAAAACACATCTTACCTGAAGTTATAAAACTAAATAATGTTGGCCCATTAAGGATCTGGTCTGTAGCAAGTAGTTTTGGACAGGAGCCATACTCACTAGCCTTAATACTCCAGCAACAGCAGGAACTTGGAATTCCCTTAGTAAATGCTGAAATTCTCACGACTGATATTTCTCATAGAGCAATTGAACGAGTTAAAATGGGGTTATATAGTCATCTAGAAGTTCAGCGTGGATTACCGGCCAACCTCATGATTAAGTACTTTGACAAACAAGAAGATGATCATTGGAAACTTAAAGAAATTATTAAAAACAGAGTACAGACAAAACATGTCAACCTTTTGAATATCTCTGGGGTCTACGGCCATTTTCATGTGATCTTTTGTCGAAATGTATTAATTTATCAAAACGAAGCGAAAAAAAAAGAGATTGTGGCCAAGCTCGCAACTTTTATTCCTACTGGTGGTTTTTTTGTATTAGGTGCTGCAGAAAGTATGTTTGGCATTTCGGATGCGTTTGAACAAGTTAGTTATGAATCGGCCTTGTTTTATAGAAAGAAATAATGTTTTCAGAGATTTAGATTAAATCTCTGTGAGTTAAGAACGAAACCCAAGTTACAATATGGCACAGTAGAGTAACGGGAATTTGTTGTCATAAAGTGTGGGTCTTTTTTCTTAGTTTTTTTCTACTGTTTTGCAGCTTTAATATATTCTGTTAAAGTAACTTTAAGTGTAAACTTTCTCAAAAGGGCATCGTAATGAGTGATATGTATTTAAAATTGTTGAAAAGAGAAAATGAAAAACTAAAGTTGGACCTCGCAAATATTCAGTCAAATCTTGCGGCTTCAGTAGAAGTTAATAGAAATGCTCTTGTTGAATTTGATCTTTTAAAAAAAGAATTTTCTGACCTTGTCTTAAATTCAGATCATATTGTTAAGGAGGTTAATGATCTCACTCGAAATGTTTCTGGTTCCAAAGAGAAATCACTCACTTTAAACGAGTTTGTGGTTATCATTGCGAATCTTCTCAAGACAATCGTTCGCATTTCGGATCAGACAAATCTTCTTGCTCTAAATGCAACTATTGAAGCGGCAAGGGCCGGTGATGCAGGAAAAGGTTTTACAGTTGTTGCCAGTGAAGTCAAAGAATTGTCTCGCCAAACAAAAAAAGCTGCCGAAGATATTACTCTCGCTATTGAAAAAATAAGTTCTCAATCAGAAGAGGTTTCTTTGAGTATGGAAAAATCGTTAAAAGTATGTAATCAAGTTAATAGTATTGTGGAAACTTTTTATCAAAAACTAGAATCAACAAGTCGATCTAATGAGCGCTCAATTTCAAGTGTGGAGGGAACAAATGCGAGGATTTTTATGTGCCTTGCTAAACTCGATCATGTCCTCTGGAAAGTGAACACTTACCTTACAGTAATTGAGCAAAAAGAAATGTTTAAATTTGTAGATCATCATAACTGCAGACTTGGTAAATGGTATAATGAAGGAGAAGGTAAAAAAACTTTTTCTCATACACCTTCTTTTTCAAAGCTAGAACTCCCACATTCCCTTGTGCATCAGGGGACGCGTAAAATTTTTGATCTTTTAGCAGGGGGTAAATTGGGTCCTGAAGAAGTGGAAAAAGGGATCGCTGAAATGGAAAATGGTAGTCAGGGAGTGTTTGAACTTTTAGATCAGATACTTAATGAGAAAGTTTAATACCTTCCTTACGATCTATTTAACATAAAAGTATCGACGGTTTTAATGACTTATTTAAGATTTAAAACCTTAAGGCCATGATCTTTTAATTCACTATTGCGAGATACTTCCCGTAGCATTTTATTCAGAAATGTCGTAGCCTATTTACATATAACTTAAATATTATCAGCTTTTAATAAAATAAGTTTTTGTATCTAATATAAGGTCAACGCTTTTAGGCATGGTTACAAATGTTCCAAAAATGTGTTCAATAACATGTTTCCAAATAGTTCTAAAATAAATTTGTTTCAAGAAAGCTTAAAGGAGTGAGTATGTTTGATCCAAAATCAAGAATTCTAATTATCGATGATATGTCAACGATGAGAAAAATTATAACAAAAATCCTCAAAGAATTAGCATTTACTGATTTTACTGAAGCAGTTGATGGCAAAGATGCTTGGGAGAAGGTTCAGACCGCCAATCCTCCTTTTGATCTGATCATCTCTGATTGGAACATGCCAAACATGTCAGGACTTGAATTCTTAAAATTGGTTCGTGCTGACGTGAAATTTAAGAAGACACCATTTCTACTTGTGACAGCTGAAGCCGAACAACATCAGGTCGCTGATGCCATTCAGAGTGGTGTGGATCAATATGTGGTTAAGCCATTTAATAAGGAGAGCTTAAAAGCAAAATTAGAATCGGCCCATAAAAAATGCTCTACTAGAAAAGCTGTGTAGGCCCAATCTAAGGATTAATAATGTCACTGGATACCGAGTTCATTGGCCCATTTTTAAACGCAACTGTGCAAGTACTTAAAGTACAGGCCAATATCGAATCAAAAACTGGAAAAGTTTACATTAAAAAGCCTGAAGATAAATCTTTTGGAGATGTTTCAGGAGTGATTTCTATTGATAGTGAGGCCTTCACGGGTACTGTGATGGTGAGTTTCTCAGAAAAGACATTTTTAAATATTATGTCGGCCATGTTAGGTGAAACCTACGAAGTTATGAATCAAGATTTACTTGATGGTGCTGGAGAGATCACAAATATGATTTTTGGCCAGGCAAAAGTTGTTTTAAATGAGCGGGGATACGGAATAAAAATGGCCATTCCGACTGTCGTTTCTGGAAAAAATCATACTCTCTCTACCAATGGCAAAGGCCCCATATTTGTTATTCCTTTTGAGAGCCAGGCCGGGCCTTTTGTCGTACATATATGCGTATAACTAATATCTTTCCTCCATGACAGCTACAACCTGCATCCTCAAGTTTTTGTTTCGTGAGGAGTGGAAGGTTCAAAGTTCAGCTTTTAGCACATCTCCTGCACTTATTGCTGAAGAGTTTATGACGGCCAATGATTTAGCAACCTACGCAACCACCGAATCAAGTTGCCTTGTCTTGGTGGCAATCAAAGATAAAAACGATGTTCTTCAATTAGCTAATTTTATCAAGCTATCAAAAACGGTGGCAAAAGATACTCAGATTAAGACCTTGGTTGTGAATTTTTCAGGTGGACATCAGTTTGATCCCTCGATAACAAAACTTGGTGTCAAAGAAATTATAGAATCCCATATAACTGCAAAAGCGCTAAGATTTAAAATAGATCTTATTCTTAAGTCGATGGTCATGAATTCCCAAAAAGAGATTCAAAATGCCATAAAAAAAACAGATGACAAAAAAGGGGACGTTAAAAAGCCACCTGGATCACAAGTTGAATGGTTGCCGGCCCTGGATTGTGAGAATGATATTTGGCTTATAAAAAATGAAACCGCTGATTGCAAAAAAATTCTTGGACGTTGGATGATACGTCTCGTAGGGCCCGGGCCTTATGCTGGACAGTGGACTGAAGTTTCTAACAAAAATAAAATATGGAGTTTTGATCTCAAACCAGAAAATAAAGATGTCTTTTTACCAGAAGAGGGAAGTTGGTATTTTTCTGGAGAGCAAAAACCTGATTTTGTTTGGAAAGATAATATTTGGCTTATTACTGGTAGTGATTTTGAACTTTATCATCTTGATCAAAATAAAATAAAAAAAACGAGATTGCAATTAAAGGGCACTGTTTTAAGTATCACAAAGAATTCCCCATATTCTTTGGCCAAAGAACTATACGTTACAGAATCTTTTGACAAAGAACTGGTAGTTAAAAAAGAAAAAAAAGATGAAACAATTGAGACATTGGAAAATGATAATGTCATCCAGACTCACTTAGAAGGGAAAAGTGAAACTGAAATTCTAGATCAAAACAATCTTTCTGGAAAAAATCAAGCTCCTGCGGATTCTTTTGATCCATTACGAGGAAATATTCAAGAGAAGGAAGAGGATCTTTTAAGTGATGATCTATCCCTTGAAAATAAAAATTCTCAAAATGAAGACCTATCTGGAACAAATGAAACATCTAAGATCTTAACTCATTATAATAACCCGAAGAAAGAAGAAGAGCAGATGACGGGTTTTGATGACTTGCAAGGCAGAATTAAAAAGGAAGAGTCCATTGAGACCTATCTCTCATCTAAAAAGTCATTTACAAAAAAAGGAACTGAAGACTCCGATAAAAAAGACCCTATAGGATTTATTGAAAAAGATGATAAAGACCTCCAAGGGAAAAGTGAAACAGATAAGCTCACTAAATATTATGGGTACGAAACTGAGTCGTCAGAAAAATCATCCAGCGATGATCCTCTGGATGGTGATGGTGAGACTGATTCCAGTGACACTTCTCTTGCATCAGAAAAATTACTAACTAAAAAAGATCAAAAAGAAAAAAAGGATCAGGAAGGTTTTCAAGAGGAAAGCTGGGATGATCTGGATGGAAAAAGCGGAGTCGATAAAATCTCTAAATATTATGGGCACGAATCAGGTTTTGAAAATACTCCTTTGGCCGAAGATCTACGAGGGAAAAGCGATACTGACTCAATTTCCACTTATTATAATTCTTCTCATCCCCAAAAAGATAAAACAAAACCATCGGAAATCCAAAATAGAGAAGAGGTGATTTCCTCTGATGATGAAGATAAGTCTATAGAGGACTTATGGGCAGATTTGAAAAAAGAGACTTTAGGAGATGCTTCTTCGGAAACCTTAGAGGAACCTACTAAAATTGATAAAAAATTAACAGAATACGAACCTAAACGGTCAGATTCCAAAAACGATAAACAAGCTCAATATGATGATCCTCTTTTACCTGTTTCAGAAAAAAAACCGATCTCTGATACAGAAATCCATATTGATCCTGAAGATGATAAACAGCGCCTAAACTCTTCGGAGGATTACAATACAGATAAAGAGATTGAAGAAAAAACGAATAAGGATTTAGACGCTCAGTTTATAGACCTTACTCATGACTCAATGAGTGAGACTTTAAAAGATCTTGCAGCATTAGCAAGATCGATAGATGAAGAGAATAAATTTCCTGAGAAAAAAGTGGAATCCTATTCTGAAGCATTTAAAAAGAAATTGGCCTCTGCAAAGAAAACGTCTGTTGATGAAGACATCATGAAATTTGAAGATTTTAACGTTAGAGTTTCTGAAAATGAGGCCAGTGAATTAAAAAAACGCTCTCTTGTTAAAGGTGATCATCAAGACACAAAAGATAAAGAAAATGATGATTATCATCTTCTTGAACGCGCTTGCCGAGATGGATTATTTTTGGCAACACTGACTCAGAATGATTTAGTATTTGATTGCTTCTTTGATGATTGTTTTGATGATGTCATGATCTTGTATAATGATCATATTAAGGTTTCTCTAAATGAAAAAATTCAAGTTGAGTTAACATCGAGTTATCTTCATGTGAATGAAAGTATGAGAGCAGAAGGTGTTGTGAGTCGTATTGATGATGGTTTCATCTCCATACAGGTAGATGAAACCAAGCAAAATACATTAAAGGCATTCATGAAGGTTTTTGAACTGAGGCAGCAGAATATCAACCTTTTTATGAAGTATGCGAAAGGTTAAAGAAGGGCCGCGCATTGCTTAGAAACTTTCATTTTATTAAGTTTTAAGCATTTAACCACCATGCCGTCTTTAAAAGGTGCTTTTGCACAGAGTTTGAGTCTGTCCTGTTCACACAAATCTACCATTTTTTTAACTTTATCGTTTTGAACGGAACGAAACTGTCGGCACGCATTACTGAGACTGCCTTCATTTAGTGAGAGGCATTCATGTTGTTCTTGTGGGGCCAGTCTTGGTCGACAGTGACGAGTTAAATCCACGTAACAGGGATTGGCACGTGCCTTCTCGATTTCATTTTGAACAAGCTTTTTACATTCAGGCCTAATAGTCGTGATCTTTTTTTCCAGACACTCTTGAATATCAGCAAAAAGAATCTTTGTGGGACAGTATTTTTCCGTGTCCTCAAAACACGGATTGCTTTTTTTCATTTGAGTGATTTTCTGATCAACACTTTTTTGGCAGAAAGCTGATAATTTGTTACGATTTTGCATTAAACAGTGATTGATGGCACCCTCAGGTTTTGAGAGATCATTATAGCAGTGATTAACGATGTCCTGAGCACATACATTTTTTACAAGGATGCCTCCTTTTTTCTTTTTAAAGTCATTCATGCAGGCATTACTGAGGCGAGATTCATTTTTAAGAAGGCAATATTCAAGATTTTTGGCCTCTGCGGGAATTTCCACGCAGAGGTCAGCTAGATCTTCAAAACATGGATTCTTTTTTGCTGTTTCTTTTTTGAAGTTTTTAAGTTCCTTTGCACACGCTGGTGTAAGCTGGGGAGTGTAGTCTTCAAGGCATTTCGCTATTTGACCTTTGCCAGGGTCTACACCTTGGCAAAATTTATTAGCGTCCCTAGCGCATTCATTTGCATAGGACAATGAATTGGTAAGGATAAACAGCAAAAAAAGAAATTTCATATTGTTCCTGATTAAGATTTTTTAGCTTTTTTATTATCTTTTGATTCTTTTTGAGAAGGATCTTTTGTACAAGAGCCATCGCTACACTCTTTTTTATCGCAGTCTTTTTCTTTTGAGCATTGCTCTTTTTTAGCGCAACATTTTTTGTGGTGAGAACAAGAAGAAACTGATAAAAGGGCAGCAAGAGTGAGAAATGAGATAACTTTCATTTTTTATTCCTTGGTAAAAGTTCCTTTTATTATAATTTAAATTATTTTAATCACAATCGGTTAAGTATGGTTGATGTTTTTACTCAAGTTGGTGGATGGTCCGTAATTGATAAACTAGTGGATGATTTTTATCACATCATGCAAAACGATCCTTTGGCAACTGACTGCTTAAAGACCCATGCCGGAAAAGATCTCATTGAATCAGGAACAAAGTTAAAATATTTTCTATCCGGCTGGTTAGGGGGGCCACCCCTTTATTTAGAATCTTATGGGTCTCCTCGGTTGCGCATGCGACATTTTCCATTCTCTATTGGGGAAAAAGAGTCAAAAGAGTGGTTGTATTGTATGAATGAGGCCCTGAAAAAATCAACGATCAATGAACATGTTCAATCAGAACTTCTCAGGGCCCTTGAAGGGGTCACTGTTATTATAAAAAACCGCCCTTAAATAAACTAAAAGAGAGTTCTTTTAATGCCTGAAGCCTTTTGAGTGCTTCGATAGACTGCAATTGTTCTGGAAAATATTTTATGCGTGGATCAAATACTTTCCAGTTTTGAATAAGCATGGCGTGTTCTTCAAATGATACTTTTCCTACCCATAATGTTCTTAGATCAATTTGAAAAAAGTGCAGATGATAAAGAAGTTCCGCAAGGCCATGCAGATAAAGAAGCTCTTTAGTGAAGGCCATGCCTCCTTCCAAAGGAACTCCCCGAAATATTCTTAAGCTCACTTTTAAAGCATCAAGATCTTCCATATGATGGTGACGAAAATAAGAATAGATCTCAGTGATGCATGAACCATTCTCTGCCATACATGTACCAATATGACGAAGAACGACTTTATTCCAGCGCTCTTTGGTCATGGTTTTAGTCACAAGCTCTGTCAGAATGGCCAGACCTTCTTGTAAATAAGTCGTTCTTGGGGCCCAAGTAGATAACCAAGGATGATCTGGTTGGGCCCCACCGTTAATGGATGTTCCGAGGTGAACCCATCCTTCGTGTACAAGGAAAATATCTAAGAGTTGCGTGGAATAACTTTTGTTTGTATTTAATTTTAATGTTTTTCTTCCGGCCGAAGAATCAGAGAGTAGAGAACTTGATGGTTTAACTTCATAATCGTTAGGGTCAAAGGTCTCGGCCATCTTTTTTTTAAGATAGTTCATGGCACTATGACCTTGAAGATTTTCTAAACTTTCATCATTTACGCAGAAATCAGGAATTTTTTCTAAAAAGTAATAGAATGCTTCATTTTGAGTTTTTTTTGAGGAGCCGTATAATTTGGTACAGCTTTGATAAAAAATACGATTACCAAAGTTTTCCATCATAGAAATAAGTAAATGATAATCCATCACTCGATCAGTAAAAATTTTTTTCATCATTACGGGTAGATCGGAATATGAAAGGTCCCGTAAAAAATCATCTATTCTATTTCGTTTTAATTTCACATCGACTGGAAAAGGCACATCTACGTCTTCCAGTGTACTTATAAAGTGTTTATGCTGAGGAAAAAGGTCCATAAGAGCTTTGAGTGGATATCGAGGATGGCCCAGGAAGCTTAAATCCTTGGCAATCTCTTTTAGCCGACGTGAATACTCGTTTATGAGTACTTTATCCATGCCTACCTATCGAGACTATTTTGCCCCAGCTTGAGCTCCCTATAGAGTCTTTTAATATAAAAGAATGAACAATTTGAATCTGAAGCTCTCCTAAAACCTCTGCTCCTAAGGATGATCTATGAAAACCCTGGCACTCGCCTTATTAATTCTCTCAGGAGAAGCCTTTGCTAATCTTCATCTGGCCCCTCCAGATTTTAATCTAAGAGAGGGACGGGCCATTTTTGTCGACTTTAAAAGTGCTGATTATCATATCACTTATGATTTTTATTCATCTCGAGTTTATGTAAAAACCTATATTAAATTTTTTTCTTCTCAGTCAGGTCATCCCATTTTTGATTTGGTTCCTAATGCTTACAATGTGAAGTTGGATGGCCAGAAAGTGGGACAGATGGAGGTGAGTCTGCCGGATAATACCTCAAAAGTCAGATTGGCCAAAGCAACTATTGATCCAGGTGAGCATGTGCTGGAAATTGATAGCGATATTACTGAAAACGTTATTTTTAACGAAGCTCCCTTTGATTCTGTTTCAAGTGCTTTTTGGATCAGAGATTTAAAAGAAAGAATGTTTCTTGAGCAGTATCTTCCCTCAAATCTTGAATATGATCAGTATAAAATGACCTTGCATTTAAAATTTGATGGTATCTATCATGTGGATCAGGAATTTTTCACTAATGGTGTTGTATCAAAAGTTTCAAAAGACTCTTGGAAAATTGAGTTTCCAGAATACTTTACTGCTTCAAGTCCTTTTTTTCATACCACTCAGAAAGGTTGGATGAAACGCCGTGATTTTAATTATAAATCCATTGATGGCCGCCAGATCCCAGTGACCGTTTATTCTCCCAATTGGAAACGCACGAATACTTTTAGAACCGCCACTAAAAAGTATATGGCCGAACTTGAGGCCGATTATGGCCCGTGGGGACACCCATCTTTTGTGGCGTATGGAACGATCACTGGTAGCGGGGGGATGGAGCACGCAGGAGCGACCGCCACATCACTGGGTGCCCTAGATCATGAGATGCTCCATTCTTATTTTGCTAAAGGTGTGATGCCTGCTAATGGAAACTCTGGTTGGATTGATGAGGCCATTGCGACTTGGAGAGATAATGGTTATCCCCGTCACACGCATCCAGGATTTATCGGAAGTAACTTGGGGGCCCATTCTCTTTATCAGAGAAGAACTGATAATCGTGCCTATTCTTTAGGGGCCGGTTTTATGGCCTATTTAGATTATCGTTTAAGTAATCAAGGTGGCCTTAAACCTTTTTTAAAAGGTTATTTTCAAACTTATAAGCACACCATGATTACGACAGAACATTTTAAGAATAACCTTCAGTTTTTTACTGGAATTGATTTTGGAGAAGAGTTTTGGATTTATATTTGGGGAACAAATCCCACTAACAAAAAAGAAGATGAGATTATTAATTCAAAACATCGTTTTTTATCTGACGCTGAATTAAAGTCATTATTGTAACCCTGATTCCGGCAGTTGAATTTCCTGCCAGTTTCGTACGGGATTTTAAAAAGGGAGCTTAGGCTTCCTTTTTAAAATCCGGAATAAGTAGGAAAAGTTCGTGTTCTAACATTTCACGATCAATTTTTTTAAGATCTAAAAACATCTGAACTGAATCATGAGAGTGGGCGCCTTGGATAGGTTTACCTACACTCTGAATAAGTTTAATGATGCCTGTATTCTGAGGCAAATAGGTAAATGATAGACGAGTGAAATCTCTTTCCAAGGCCGCTAGGATCATAAGTTTTACCAACATTTTCCCCAAACCCATCTTTTGATAATCATCAATCAAAGTGATGGCGACCTCACCTTCTTCAGGATTTTCAGATGACCTCACCAAACGAATAAGTCCTATCCCTCGATGATGGCCTTGGAGCTCTTCGATACCCAAAGCATAGTGATTATGGCCATCAAGGACGGTTAGGTATTCCAGTTCTTTTTTAGAGAATTCTTTTTTGCTACCTAAAAACCGATTTCGAATAGTTTCACGGGACATGTCTTTTAAACTATTCGAAATTTGTTCTTTATTTTGCGGCAGAACTGATCCAATCCGGATCTGGTGGCCTTTCCATTCACAATTAAATCTATAAGTTGGAGAAAACATGCCCCCATTATAGGGGTAAATTTCTTTTAATGACCTATAAAAAATGCCTTATCTTTACTGAAGATGTCGGTGCAAAGGAATGATGTGTTATGGTGCGTCATTATTTTTTATAACCTAGGAACACCTATGAAAAAACATGTTTCCCGATCATTTGCCCTAATGGCCGTGATGATGCCTATAACAAGTTTCGCTCTCAGTACCAACGAGATTTATCCAGCAAGGCCCTATGAAACAGAAAAAATCAGATCTAGCATTGAAAGAATGACTGAAAATTCTAACTTCCTTTGGAATATCTATGAGATGGAAAAACAAACTCTTGAAATGAGAAATACTAAGGTTCAGCCTTGGGGGGGGCATTTTTGGTCACTAAACAATGGAATGATCGCCGTTGATTACCACGATCCTATTGCTCCCATTGAAATCGTTTGGCAGTGGAATGCCGCTGACTATTTTAACAACCGTGCTGTTAATATCCATAAACTTGGAATTGATCTTCCCCAAAATAAATTGAATAAACTTTCTCCAGCGGAAAAGTATGATCTTCTTTTAGGGGATACATCTTTTGACTTAACAAACAAAATTTGGAACTACGCTAGTAGTTGGGGTTCAAAGAAAAAACTTGGATTTTTAAAATCAATTGAAATGCCAGAAGGTTATAGCAGTCCAAAACCAACTCAAAGTATTGCTTATTGGGAAGGGATTTGTCACGGATGGGCCACGGCCTCTGGTTATGTTCCACGTCCTGAAAAAACCGTAAATGTTAAACTTCCTAACGGAAAAAATCTTCCGTTTTATCCAGATGATCTTAAGGCCCTCGCTTCCCTTATGTGGGCACATTCTGACGTTCAGAATCGCGTTCTTGTTGAAGGTGGGCGATGTAATCAAAAAGATCCAAAAAAAGATAAATATGGCCGTTACACCGATACTGAAATCGATCTTAATGAAACTCAACTTAATCCTAACTGTGCGGATGTTCACCCGGCCATCTTTCATGTAAGTCTTTTGAATATTTTAGGCATTGAAGGACGCAGTTTTGTATTGGACCATAATCCTGCAGGGAGCGTTGGTAACCAACCTGTTTCTGGTTACACATTCAGCTATTTTAATCCTATTACTGGAAAAAATGGAACTCTAACAAATAGTCTTCTTTCAGTTGCCGAATTAGGATCAAAAGATAAATTCGTTTCGTCTCGTAACCCTGAAACAACTCACATTGTTGGAGTTGAGATGACTATTCGTTATGTGAACTGGGCAACTCCAACTAAACTTCCTACAGATTCTATGAGACAAGATAAAATCATCGATATGGATTTTAACTACGATCTTGAAATCAGTGCAGACGGAAGAATTGTTGGTGGCCAATGGCGTATCAATAAAGACGGCAGTGCCGGTGGACCCTTCTCAAAACCAAATATGCCAGACTTCTTTTGGACTGTTCCTACTAAGGGTGAGTACAAGTGGCAGAACTTTTTCCAAAACAACACAGATGTTCCTGAGTGGGACTTTGAGAAATCAAACACCCCACCAGCTGAATATAAACAAGCTGCTCTTTGGTACCATAATATGACACTTAAAGAGCAGACTCTTTGTACTGTTCTTCCTCTTAAGGGTCTTAAAGGTGAAAAACAAAAAGTGGACTGTACTTATGTTATTCCTAAGCCGTCTCCGATGGTAAATGTCGTGAATAAACTTATTGAACTCTCTAGAAAATAAATGATTTTAAGTAAGGACCCCGAAATGGGTCCTTACTTTTTTTCCGACCAAAGTTTTTTTGCTCTCTGAAGTTTTTCATAAGAAATCAGAAGTTTCTGGTGCATCTCAAAACCCTTAAGGTCTAAATCAGACTCAGTTAAACTATCAAATTTTTCGTGTCCATTGATAAGCGCTTGAGCGCGATCAACCATATTTTTGCCATATATTTTTTCTATATTAGGAAGGTACTCATTTGTATTAAGAGAATCATCCATCTCGATTTCGAGGAGAGTATGCAGGCATAGGTATAATAACTTTCTTTCAGGTCCTAAAGGAGCAAAATGCAAACACCAGTCAATGCCTGCACGGGCAAATTCATAGTTTTTTGCTGCAAGCGCGATCATGGCCTTAAGTTCACCAAATCGTAGGTCGGCCCAAAGTGTGCCTTGATCCGGGATAACACCAATTCCATGGGCCACTAAGAGCATGTCATCAAAACCTTTCTCTTCCAGTCTTTCATGAAGCTGCATGAGTTCATTTTGAGAAAGCTCATGAGCTCCCAAGATAGAACCACGTACTTCGGCGCCAGCATTATTATTATCCCAGGCCAAATCATCAGGTTGATAAATTTCAGACATTCCAGGCACGTGGATACGACATCCATAAAAATCAAGGTGCTCAAAATCCATGACATAAACATCTTTTTCAATGTTCTTAAAAATATCAATCATCGTATTAAATTCATCATGGGTCGTCTGGCCACCAAAGTTCCAGTCAGAAAATTCAAAGTCAGGTGTCTCTTTAAAAAAGGACCAATGAATGAGTCCGTTTGAGTCAATGAAGTGGGCCTCAAGATTTAAATGGTCTTTCACATCTTCAAGTTCAAAACTTGGAGGAGAAAAAACATTAAGCTGATCTAATCTTCGTCCTTGCAATAATTCTGTGAGAGTTCTTTCCAGGGCCACTTGAAACTTAGGGTGAGCTCCAAAAGAAGCAAATGCCGTTCCCTCTTGAGGATTAAGGAGAGTGACGTTAATGACAGGATATTTTCCACCTAGAGAGGCATCTTTACAGATGATAGGGTAACCATGAGATTCAAGCTCGGCAATGGCTTCAACAACTTTAGGAAAACGATTGAGAACTTCCTGAGGAATTGTTGGAAGAGTGATTCCTTCGGCCAGGATACGATTTTTTATTGAACGCTCAAAAATCTCTGAGAGGGCCTGAACACGGGCCTCTGTTGGAGTATTTCCAGCAGACATACCATTACTTACATAAAGGTTACCCACAATATTCATTGGGATATAATAAGTCTTATGATCAGAAATACGTGTGTAAGGAAGAGCACAAATTCCGCGCTCAAAATGACCTGAGTTTGTATCAACAAGTTGTTCTGGCGTCAGGGCCTTCTCGGAGTCGTAATATTCCCATAAACTTTCGTTCATAAGACCAGCAGGCATCTTGCCATCCGAGAAAGGAAACCATTTTTCGTGAGGGTAGTGCACGAACTCAGAGTTAGCGACTTGGTCACCCAAATAAAAATCGGCAAAAAAGTAGTTACAATTTAACCGTTCAAAAAATTCACCTAAAGCAGAGGCAAGGGCAGCATTTTTAGTGACACCTTTTCCATTCGTAAAAAGATAAGGGCAATAACGATCACGAATATGCACCGAGAACACATTAGGAACGGGATTGAGCCAAGAGGCCTCTTCCACATCAAAGCCCAGGTCTAAAAGTTGAGATCTTAATCGTTGGATTGTATCTTCTAGAGGGGCATCTTTACCCAGGATCATAGTCTTTTGTGTCATAAGTCGTCCTTTGTCGCTGTTACATTGGACTGTATCTCATAAATGGAGGGGAGAGACAACTTTCAAAAAAAAGCCCCTCAGTTTCCTGAGGGGCGGAGAGTGGTTAAGATTGTTTTAAGAAATAATTATCGTCGAAGATTACTAACAGCAGAGTCCACTTCTGATTGAAAGTTATTTTGAGTTTCAGGACTTCCTGCAAAACCACCATTTACGGAGTTTATTCTATCGACATTAACTTGATTTGCTGATGCATTAGCACTCGCTCCGCCTCTGAACAAGACTTGAGTTTCAAGTGCTGCTTTTACTCTATCTGGTATGTTCGCCATTTCAGGACGAATAGTAACCGCGATCAGTCCAAGATTAAAGTTAGCAGACCTAACTTCTTCAATCACACCTTTTGAAGGTTCCCATACCTGTGTTGGTTTTGTATAAACAATATCAATTGGAGTGGATTTTACACAACTAGCGGGAGTGATATTAGCTCGTCCAAGGGCCTTTGTAATGGCACTAAATTGATCTATCATTGATTTTTCATATCCTTCTACTGTTGGAATAGAAAAAGTTGCGTAGGCAAGATAGGGGTTTGTTTGAACAAAAAATTCGACGTTCTTTTTAAGTTTTTCAGAAACGTTTATCATTGAATCGCTCCAAGGAATAAAATTTTCATTTTTTCTTGTTTCTTCAATCGTAAGGACAAGGTTTGTAAGTGCAATTTTATTCGTCTCACTAAGGTTTACGAAATCAGAGATTCTAATCGATTCATTAGTTAAAATATCTAATGTCTCTGCTGGAACATAGTCATCGGCCGAAGGCTTTTTAAGAGCGTGCGCAAGACTAAAAAGTTCCGCATTCGTTGGATCTTTTAGGGCCTTATCAATTTTATAATCCATAAGTAACGAGGGGGTAAGTTCTGCGATAGATGAGGATGCTGGATCAGGGGTAGATGTATCCTTCTTTATAATTTTATTTTTAATTTGTTTTGAAGACATGGCCAGTGTGGCCTTAGAACGTGCCACTTGGTAGAGGAATTTACAAACTTTCTGAGGAAGATAAGATATTGTCTCTTCTGCTTTACATGTCGTTGGATTAATAACTTTGTTGATAAACTGATCTGTTTTACAGATAAGACCATCTGTAGGGTGTTTATAGAAGACGACCTTGTCTCCAGTAAGGTTGTTGAAGTTCACTTGTTGAGAGGCCATTATGATTTCTCCACAAGCACCATCAAAAATTCTTTTAAGAACATGAGCGTGCATTTCAGCTTTGGCGGAAGCACTAATATTTGTAGGATCTGATGCAAGAGAAGGTGTTTCTTTTTTGTTTATTGAGGTCGCAAGTTTACCTGCTTCTGGAGTGTATGTTGTAAAGCTGCTCGGTTGAGTATTTCTTCCTACGAATTCTGCTTTTTGATTCTGACTAGAGTAGAACCTGTAAAAGTATGAAGCACCTCTACCATTAAATTCGGCCTTACATGTTCCTATTCCTTTAAGGGTAAGATTTATCAGTTCTGATGCGGACATTTGATGAACAAATTCTTTAATCTCTCTGGGTGTAAATTCTTTTCGACTGTTATTGAAGTTAGTACTTTCCGCTAAAACAGAGCTTGCCGCTAAAGTTAAAACAATTAATAAAGATTTTTTACTACCACTCATACGTACCTCTGTTTGTTGAACTTTTTTAATCAAGTAAGGTTATTTTAACACGAGACCCCTAAAAGCTTAAAACGTGACAAATGCCAATCTTTATTTAATGTAAAATCAGTAACTTGTGGGTTTTACGTAGGGAAGAACAAATGAACGGTTGCCAGGAAATGAAGGCAGATCACAAAATATCAAACACTTATTGTAGGCAAGCTAAAACCGGCTATAATTAAATAATAGAGGTCAAATAATGAAATCCTTCTTACGAAATGATCGTGGAATGTCCATGGTTGAGGTGCTGATGGCACTAGGATTTACGGGCATTCTGGCAGCTGTTTTAGTTAATCTAAGTGAGCAGCAAAACAAACAACATAAGAAAGCTCTTGTTGATTCCGAAACCATCGAAGTTTATAGTCAATTTAATCGTGTGATTAGCCGTGCTGATTCTTGTGGAGCAACATTTGTAGGCATGCAAGTGGGTGATGCTGTTAATGAATTTCGTTATGACTTTAATGAAAATGCTGAAGCTTTTGCCACGGTTCGTATGCCTTTTAGAGGCACAAAACTGATCTTGGCCTCAATGGAGTTGTTAAAAGATCAAGACGGGGATGATATATACGATACTTTTCCATTAACGAGTCAGTTAACTGATCAAGATGGGGATGGAATCTATGAAACTCCATTAACATTAAAGTCTCAGAATTTTGTAAAGACTCAGCCTGAAATTAGAAAACAAGATGGGATAGTTGTTTTGGAAGTGGTTTTACAAAGACCGGGCACTTCTCAAGGGGCAAAAACGATCACTAAGTTTTTTGAAGTTCCGGCCGTGATTGGAGAAGGAAAGATTGATCACGGACCTGTGGCCCAAGCTGTCATTGATAACTGTAAGGGTACCCCTGTTGATACAGATAAGTGTATTGCGAGTTTTGACAATTTTGAATGTGCGCCTTCCGGTAGTGAAGCTTCCTATTTGATTCAATCTCATGATGGTTTAATGGGTTATTGTTTTGATAAATCACCTTCCTCCCCTCAGGATTCTTATATCCTTCACTGCACGACCGCAAAATGATTATTGAAGTTAGTTATCTTGATTCAAAACAAAAAGAAAAATTTGAAACGAGCAAACTAAAATGTATTATAGGTCGCTCTAAAAATGCTGATATTTGGGTTAATAGGGAGGAACTCTCACGGGCCCATCTTCAAATTGAATTACAAGATAAAGACTTTTTCATCACCGACCTTAATAGCACAAACGGTGTCATCATAAATGGTGAAAGAATTCCCGCTGATGTGAGGATCGCTTATAAAAATATTTTTCCTATCGAGATAGGAGATAAGATTTCTATTCAGGTCTTTTATGAAACTGTTAGTTCTCCAGAAGAAGATGAGGCTGCGGCCCCTATTTTTAAATCCACTCTTAGGCATCAGAATCGACAAGAATTTGAAAATAACAAAACGACAGTGAGCAAACACCAAAAAAATGCTCACTCAAAAAATATGAGACCTGTTGGTGAAAACAAATCATCACCTATGCTTAAGCCTCTTCTTTTAGTGGGGGCCATAGGACTTGCTGTTTTTTATCACTATAAAAACAAAGACGAAGTGGTGATACAGGCCCCGCTCATTGCTCCTACTGCAACTCAAGCGGTAGTCCCTGTTGTGCCCCCTCTGAAGGTGAGTGAGATTGATTTTAAAGGGTGGTTGGGAAAAAACCAGTGTGATCGATTTGGTAATCTGTGTTCAACATTGGAGTTGACTCGGGCAAAAGAGATGATCCTTCTTCAAGATAATAAACTCTTGGTCTATGTGAATGTGGGGGACTATGTGGTCGAGAATGCTGCCCGAGAGTTTAATGAACTTAAGGAAGTTGAAAAAACGGAATACATTTTAGCAAATATCGGTACTCATCCTGCTCTTTTAGAGATGGCCCTTAATAAAAAACCCACTCATTTGTTAATCGTGGGGTTCTCATCGGTTGAGGATATCACTGTTATGAAAAATGTCCTTAATGTGAATTATGCGGCCTTTCCTCAGATCGATCTCGGTTATCAAAAAGGCTTTTTCTCCAACATCTTCTATGGCGCCATCTTTCGCGATTATAAAAGGTTCTTTAAAAAACACCTTGATCTTCAACCTCTTTAAAAATTGAGCCAGGTGTCAAAGTTAATTACTGATTCCATTTATATAAAATCAGTAATATTATGAATTTCAAAAGGAATTGAATATGTCACACGCCACTGCACATGATCACCATGAAGAAAGAAATGATCCTCAGTTTGGAAAGGCTTCCATTGGCAAACTTGCCATGTGGATTTTCCTTGTTACCGATGCCATGTCCTTTTCAGGCTTTCTTTTGGCCTATGCAGTTTTGCGCTCAACAAATGATTGGCCACATCCGGCAGATTATTTAGGCATTAACCTTTCAGGTTTTGCCACATTCATTCTTATTTGTAGTTCTGTATCAATGGTTCTCTCAATTGATGCGTGTAAACATAAAGACCGCAAAAATATGCTCAATTGGTTACTTGCGACCATCATTGGAGGAGCATTCTTCCTTGGGATTCAGGCCTACGAGTACACTCACTTGGTTCATCAAGGAATTACATTCACAAGTTTTGCTCACGGTAACAATCTATTTGCTTCAACATTTTATATCATTACGGGATTTCATGGACTCCACGTGTTAACCGGTGTGATTTATCTTTGTTGTGAGTATCGTTTTGCTCTGCAAGGACGTTACGATAACGGTGATTACAACCGATTAGAGATTCTTGGTCTGTTTTGGCACTTTGTGGATCTTGTTTGGATCCTTGTGTTCACTTTCATCTACCTTTTATAATGAAAGCTCTGACCGCATTACTTATGACTTTTTATTCTGTCGCTTCATGGGCCTGTCCTTACTGCAATAATATGAGTAAGGATAAGACTCCCTATGCTTTAATAGCTGTAGGTGTTTTTATCCTTATTACCTACATTCCTTTTTACATTCTTTTCCGTGCTGCTAAAAAGTACGATCCAAAACAGTTTGATGAAAACGAGTAACCTTCCTGCTTTTAATGCGATCTTTAATTTATTTTCAACGACTTGTTTGATCTTGGGTTTTTATTTTATCAAAAATAAAAATGTGGAACAGCACAAAAAATGTATGGTTGGTGCGTTGGTATTTTCCACGATCTTCTTGGCCGGATATTTAACTTATCATTTTAACCACGGCAGCACTCAATTTCCTGAGCTTGGATGGATTAAGACTTTTTATCTCTCTATTCTTTTTCCTCATATTATTCTGGCCGTAGTGATGGTCCCGATGATTCTCATCACTTTTTATCATGGCCTTAAAAACAATGTTGAAAAACATCGACGTATGGCCCGGATCACATTTCCTATTTGGATGTATGTTTCAGTTACCGGGGTTATTATTTATCTGATGGTTCATCAGCTATTTAAGGTTTGAAAAACAAATCGTTTCATGTAATCTAAAATTCATTAGATTAAAGAGATAAGTATGACGACACGTTTTGTTTCATCAATTGTTATGCCTGAAAAAAAGATCAACATCTTGGTAGATTTCTTTTCCTTAACAAAACCACGTCTTTCTTCTCTTGTGATTTTCACAAGTGCTTTGGGTTTATTTTTGGCCCCGGGTGAAATGAGTTATTTAACCGCCGTCGTTTCTATTCTTGCGACCTCTGGGTTAGTCGGGGGAGCTTGTGCTATCAACTGCTATATGGAAAAAGACATCGATGCATTGATGGAGCGCACTAAAAATAGGCCTCTTCCATCTGGACGCATCGCTCCTGGTTCAGCTCTGGCCTTTGGTCTTTCGCTCATCATTGTTTGCCTTTCATCTTTATATTTTGTTGTGAATCCTTTGACTGCTGGCCTGGGTCTCACCGCCACTTTGACTTATGTTTTTTTATATACGCCAATGAAGAAAAAAACCTCATGGGCCCTTTTTGCTGGGGCCATTCCAGGCGCAATCCCACCTCTTATGGGGTGGACGACAGTTACAAATTCTTTAGGACTTCTGGGTATTGTGCTTTTTTCTATTCTCTTTATTTGGCAACTTCCTCATTTTTTATCAATCTCACTTTATCACGCTCGTGATTATACCAATGCAGATCTTAAAATTTTCCCCACTCATATTGGGATTAAGGCGACGGTACATCGTATTGCCATCTATACATTTGTATTGTTTCTTATTTCTTTGGTGCCTTACTATATTGGGGCGGCCACTGAGGGTTATAGAAATCTCATCTTTGTTTTAGGTGGGGCCTATTTTATTTTTTCACTGATGGGTTACAAATATGAAGAAGATTCTTCGGAACTTCTTGGGTGGGCGCGTCGCTATTTTTACGGCTCCCTTATCTATTTACCCAGTGTGTTTGTTTTAATGCTTTGTTTTAAATAGAAAAAAAGATTAGCGAATTGATAATATAGTGAAATAATTAATAAAGTTAAGAACTTATTCAAGGAAAGCGTATGGGTCTTTTTAACATGAATGTTTCAAGCTGGTGGGAATTATCCATGCCACCCAAAGACATTTCAACTCATGGTCATTTAATTGATCATCTTTGGAACTACACGACCATCTTATGTGTTTTTTATTTCCTTTTGGTTTGTATAGGGTTGTTTGGTTTTTCGTTTCTCTATAGCAGAAAGCGTAACAAAACTCCGTATTACACTTATGGAAACAAGAAAAAACATCTTCTTATCACGGCCATTATTGGTGCAGCAGTCTTTTTAACGATCGATTTAAACATCACTCGTATCGCTAACAATGATCTTCTTAATGTTTTTTGGAAATTTCCAGATCCGAAAACCGAAAAAGTCATTCGCGTCGAAGTTATGGCCCAGCAGTGGATGTGGTCATTTCGTTATGCCGGCCCAGATAATGAATTTGGAACTCATGATGATGTTGTGACCAATAACGATCTTCGTGTTCCAGTGAACACAAAAATTGTTTTCCATCTTACTTCTAAGGATGTGATTCATTCTTTTTTTGTACCAAACGTGCGGCTTAAAGTGGATACCATTCCTGGACGAGTGACTCGTGTATGGTGGGATGTAAATGTGCCAGGGGTTTATGATATTGCCTGTGCTGAAATGTGTGGGACTAATCACTATCTGATGAAGGCCCAATTAACTGTTTATACGCAAGAAGATTTTAATCGCTGGTTAGCGACATCTGAACAAATAGCATTAACGACAAATGATCCCGACGATAAGAATTTAGCGTGGGGATGGAAGTGGGAGAACTAATATGAGCGGCGGTTACAACGAAATCCATCCGGAACCAACCACCTTTATCAGCAAATATCTTATTTCATTTGACCACAAGGTCATTGCGAAACAATTTTTGTGGTACGGAATCTTTTTTCTTGGATTGGGAGGCCTTATGGCGCTTCTTATCCGTTGGACATTGGCCTATCCTGGAGTGCCTTTCCCTGTTCTAGGAAATCTTCTTTTTCCTGATTCAGCGGGAATCGTTCCACCAGATTCATACGCCATGCTTTTTACGATGCATGGAACCATTATGATTTTCTATGCGATCACGCCGATTCTCATTGGGGCCTTTGGTAACTACTGTATCCCTTTAATGATTGGTGCCCGAGATATGGCCTTTCCGATGTTAAACATGCTTTCCTTTTGGTTTGCATTTTTATCCGGTGTGGTTCTTATAACTTCACTTTTTTTACCTCTTGGTGCCGCATCAGGAGCGTGGACTTCCTATCCAACTCTCTCCACCATGATTGGTAGTCCAGGGGCCGGACAAACTTTTTGGTGTGTTGCCATCTTTTTGTTTGGTATTTCATCGACGATGGGTGCTGTAAACTATGTCACCACAGTTATTACTCTTCGTGCTCCAGGTATGGGCTACTTTGATATGCCCCTAACAATCTGGGGTCTTTGGCTAACAGCTATTCTTAATGCTATTTTTGTTCCTGTTTTAGGGGCAGGGGTTATTCTCCTTACTTTGGACCGTGTTTTGGGAACAACATTTTTCTTAGCTGGTGCTTCGGCCACTTCAGGGTCAGGGGATCCGGTTCTTTTCCAACATGTTTTTTGGATCTTTGGTCACCCAGAAGTTTATATTCTCATTCTTCCAGCATGGGGGATTGTTTCAGATTTACTTTCTTTCTTTTCTCGTAAGCCGGCCTTTGGTGCTAAATCAACTGCTCTTGCGATGACGGCCGTAACTGTTCTTTCGACTTTGGTTTATGGTCACCATATGTTTACGACTCAAATGAGTCCACTTCTGACTCAATCGTTTATGACTTTAACCATGACGATTTCTATTCCTTCGGCGATCTTTTTTGCCAACTGGTTAGGCACGATCTGGAAAGGATCAATACGTTTTGATTCACCAATGCTTTTTTCTCTTGGTGTCGTATTCGTTTTTGGTTTAGGTGGTCTTACAGGTCTTCATTTAGGAACTGTTACAACTGATCTTTATCTTCATGATACATATTTTGTGGTTGGTCACTTTCATTACACCATGGCAGCTTCAGTTCTTTTAGGTGGATTTGCTGGGATTTATTTCTGGTTTCCCAAAATGTTCGGAAAAATGATGAATGAAAAACTGGCAAAACTTCACTTTTGGGGAACAATGATTCCTTTGAATGGTGTTTTTTTCGGCATGCTCATGATTGGTTACGGTGGTATGCACCGTCGTATCTATAATCCATTTGTTTATGATTCACTTAAACGTCTTATTCCAATCAATGAATTCGTTACGATTTCAGCGATTCTGATGGGACTTTTTCAGATTGTCTTTGTGATCAATTTTTTATGGTCACTTAAAAAAGGTCCTAAGGCCCCTAACAATCCTTGGGAAGTAGGAACTCTTGAGTGGACGATCCCGTCTCCTCCAGTTCATCACAACTATGATGAGATTCCTGTGGTTAAATGTGGTCCTCATGAACTTGGTAACCCGAATCTGAAAACGGGAAGAGATTTCCAATATCAGACAGAGGAATTAGTTCAAGGTTAAGAATGAAAAGAGCGGATCTTCAGAGTAACTTAGCAATGACAGTGACCCTCATAATGGGGGCAATGCTCTTTACGACGTTGTTTATGGGATATGCTATTTACCGTTCTGCTTCAACGTACTGGCCACCTATGGGATTTGCCAAAGTGGCCTTGGGACTTCCAACCTTTAGTACGTTTTTGATTTTAGTAAGCAGTCTGTTTTGTTATCTGGCGAGAGTGGCCACTCAGGTAAGAAAAGTCGAGAAGGCCCGTTTGTATTTGCATCTCACATTGATTTTAGGTTTGGCCTTCATGCTGACCCAAGGTTTTTTGTGGTCCCATTTAAAGGCCACTGGTGTGTATGTAAGTTCAGGCATTTTTGCTTCGATTCTTTATGGATTTACTTGGATCCATGCGGCCCATGTAATTTTGGGACTTGGAACCTTGCTCTACTTAGAGATTGTTTTGAAAAATACCAGCGATAGCACCATTCGTAAGGTGATCAACGTTGAGAAATTCTGGCATTTTTTAGGGATTATTTGGCTGATCATGTATTTTACAATTTTTGTTTTATAAGCTTTTTAAGGATTATTATGAAGAACCTAAAAAAACTGATTTATCTCGTGCCTTTTTTACTTATTGGTTGTGAAGGTGGAGATTTTAAAGAATCAAAGACCTTCGTAGGCGGGAAAATCGTTACGGCAGACACTCTTAATTTGGGACATAAAACCTACATGGAGTACTGTGTTTCTTGTCATGGAGTGAAAGGGGATGGAAATGGGATTGCTGCTAAAGGCATGTTCCCATCACCGCGTAACTTTACACTTGGAATTTATAAGTTTGGTAACGTTCCGAGTGGGGATCTTCCCCATGATGAAGATTTTTATCGCATTATTGGTCACGGCCTTAATGGAACGGCGATGCTTAAATGGGATATCTCTGATAAGCGCCTAGATGCAGTTACTCAATATATTAAAACTTTTGCTCCTACCGTTTGGGAGGCCAAAGATAGAACATTGGGTGAAGCGATCACGTTGACTAAAGATCCATTCGTTGATCAATCTAAAATCAAGGCCGTTGAGTATGGTAAAGAAGTTTATCATGCTGTGGCCAGTTGTCAGAGTTGTCACTCTGCTTACGCAACAAAAGAAGAGCTCATTACTTACGGGAAAAAATATAATAATCCTGTGACTGATTTTGAAGCAAACCTTTATGAAGTTAAACTTCAAGAAGGGGAGTATGGAATCAAAAACCTTCCCGTTGATTTTACATGGCACCCAGTTCGTTCGGCCACAACAGTGGATGAGTTATACCTAAGAATTGCTTCAGGTATTGGTGGTACTTCAATGCCAAGTTGGAAAGGAACTCTTGAAGACGATCAAATTTGGGCCGTTGCTTATTATGTAAAATCCTTAATGGATCTTCGAAACACTCCAGAAAGAGATGTTCTCTTCTTAAAACTTAAGAATCAATAAGGACTTTTTTGTGGAAATGACTTTAGGCAATTTTCGCCGTTCAAATATTATTGAGAGGCTGGTGTCCAAAAAACTTTTTTGGGTCATCATGGTAAGTTTCCTTTTTGCTTACCCCATCACAAAAAGTATTCAGCGCAGACTTCCTGCTGCTTTACCTGTGCTTTCAACAGTACCCGAATTTCGTTTCACAGATGAGAATGGCAAAACCTTTGGCTCTCATGAGCTCAAAGGTAAAATTTATATCGCCAACTTCATGTTCACCAGCTGCAAGACTTCATGTCCGATCTTACTTAAGAAAGTTCAAAAGGTTCAGCATCGTATGCGGGGTGTGATTGATAGAGCGGCCATTGTGTCATTCACGGTAGATCCTGAAACGGATACTTCTGAAGTTTTATTTGCTAAAGCTCGGGAGCTTAAGGCCAATCCTACTGTATGGCGTTTTTTAACTGCTTCCAAGGAAGATACAAAAAACCTTCTTGTTCGTGGTTTTAAAGTTCCAGTAGGCGAGAAAGAAATCGCTAATAGCATTATGGAAGTGGCCCATTCTAATAAGCTTGTTTTGGTGGATCAGGACGGAAGAATTCGTGGCTATTATGGCCTTGAAGACCGCTCGATTAATCAGCTTATGATTGATGCCGGATTATTAATAAATAGTAAGAAGAATTCTTAAATAAGGAGAGCTTTGTGAGTGAAGTAGACCACAAAAGTCATAAAAAAGAGTATTTTTTGGTGTTCATTGCCCTGGCCGTACTAACAGCTGTGGAGCTTGTGATCCCTGATTTGAAGGCCTCAAAGCTCGCCAAAGGTTCTTCGCTTACTTTTCTTGCCTTAGGCAAGGCATGTATCGTTGGTTACTACTACATGCATTTAAAAGATGAAACAAAATGGATGAAGTTTGTCGCTCTCATTCCTCTTTCAGCTTTTATTTATGCAGTTGTCGTTGTTCTAGAGTCTATTTACCGTTAATTTAAGGAGCATCTCATGGATCATGCGACTGGAAAAAAAGTAGAATTTAAATCTGAGACTTCTATATTTGGTCATCCTAATCAAATGCCAAAATCCAATCATTCAAAGTTTCCGACTTGGTCCTTAATTGTCGTTTTAATTGTTTCTTTTTTTATTCTTAAATCTTTTATTTATATTTCTGACAAAAAAAGACACGGAAAATAGTTGGGGCATTTTAAGACAACTTAAAACACCTCTCTTACTTAATTTCAATAGCTTTCCTTTGGTATCCTTCTTGCTTCTCTTTATTTATGAAAGAGTTAGCAAGGAGACTGTTTATGTCAAAGTTTTTGAATTCTTTAGATATTTTTCCATATGGCCCTAAAGTCAGAAAAAATAGAACTGAAGTTATTAGCCTTGTTGTGGGCCCTGCTCTTTTTATTTTAGGACTCAGCGGACTGCCTTTTTCAAATTTCATGGGCCTTCATCTTAGTGTGTTTCACTGCTTAACCATCACGGCCGCAGGAGTAGTACTTTTCTGGAATGGTTACCTCGCAAACGAGAAGGGTTCTTACTGGGCCTGTTTTGGGTTCGGAACTTTTTTCGCTTTAAGAGCTGCTCTGGGTTTTCTTTTTGGTCAGCATGGAGTCGCTAGTTTAGGCTCCATGGAGGATCGAGTTTTTAGGATTGTTCCAAATTTTCAGGTCTTGGGAACAGCAGACTATATTTTGGATGCTCTTCTTTGTTTGATTCTCTTGGCAGGTGCCTATGACTGGAGCTCTAGGGGCCGTGTTTCTAGAGCGCACTAAAATCGGTCATTTATTTATGAATGACTAGCCGTTAACATTAGTGTCACACCCCGGGTGTCCATATTCTCGTGTTCATACATTTCGAGGAGAAATTTGATAATCCTTTCAACGAACATTGATCCAAATCTTGAAGTCAGCGCTATGAGTTTCTTCTCCACTTCTGGAGTCAAACGAGCCTTGATAAAAAAAGACCGTTTAAATGATCAACGAAAGTATTCATCTCTTTTTCAAAATGAGATTGGCAGTCGCAAAGTAAGTTTTACGACTGCTTTCATAAAGTTTTTAAATAGAATGAAACAGTTTTTTTCGAAGACACACTTTAATTTACGCCACTCTTTTAAATTCAAACTTGATATCCAATATCTCTAAATATCGAATCAATCGATCGAGAGTGAATTCATCAAAGCGATAACGCAGAATCTTGCTTACGAGAGCTTCACTAATTTCAAGTTTTTGTGCAAGCTCGCGCTGGTTTAAGTCATGCTCTCTTTTGTAGATAACTAGTTCAGCGCAAATATCGCGTTTTATACGATCAGTATGTGAAGCATCGGCTGAAATAGCACGGCTATAAAGCTCTGGATTTTCATCCAGCCTCTTTAAAACTTTTTCGATTTCTTCACGCTTTGGCCATTTAGTCATAACTTCTTCTCCTTCACTCGAAAAACATTGATTACGCCTAAAAAATCCTTTTCACAGTAGGTAAGAATAATTCGATAGGGTTTATTTTGCCAATCCATCTCATGAGCGAAATATTTAAATTCACCAGATTCATCAGCGAGTTCGATATTGCTTCCATCAAGCTGCTTAACTAGTTCCAGGATGAGCTGATCAGTTATCTCCGGATGCTTTTTCTCGTAGTGCGTATCAATAACGACCAAAGTAAAGCAGCGTTTATTTAATGTGATAACCAAAGGGTACTCGCGTCGCTCATCCATACAATATGGATATACTTTATTGCCATATCTGTCAAGCTTTTTTTGTCAAGCTTTCCTCGATTGCGCAGAGCTTGACGAATGGTTCCCAGGACTGGAGTCCTGGAAGCAGTGTTTCTAGAGCGCTCTAAAATCGATAATTTACCTATGGATGACGAGTTGTTAACTTAACTTTGAGTTTTTGAAGGTAAGCAGACCACCATCTTTTCTTTCTGGAAGGTTGAACTTTATACTAATCCTTCCTTTTATAGCTCACTCAATACCGCTAAGGATTAGCTTTTATAAATAGTCGAATCATGGCCGAAATGGCATCTGATGTTGCCCAGCTACCCGAGAAATTACTTCTGTTGGCGGTACTTATCAGAATAGTTTTCGTCTTGGGAGCGACCCAGACAGAAGCATAATTATAGGTGTTAGTTCCAGAGTGAGTGAGTGCATCGCCTTGTGCCCAAGCTCTGTGACTCTTATACCATCCTCCATAAGTGTATTCATCAGGATTGTCAGTCGGATAATGTTTATGAAGCTGATCAAAACTTTCCTGATTAAGAAAGTTTGATTCGTGATTAAACCCTTGCATGTGCATAGTAAGAAATTTGGTCCAATCAGGAATCGAGCAGTGGATATTGGCCGCGGGCCCATAGAAGGGAGCATTGTCATTATGGATGGCCTTAACGATATATTGGTCGACAATATGTCCCCAAGGCTGAGTGGGATTTTTTTCATCTAGAATTGAGGTTGGACCAAAGCCACAGCTCTTCATTGCTAGAGGAATAAACAGTCTTTCTTGAACTAGCATTTCCCAAGTTTTTCCACTTAGTTGTTCCAGAACATAACCAGCAATAATATAGCCAATATTGCTGTAATTAAATTTACCAAGTTCCATTGATGGAGATTTCTCAAGAAAGAGTTTTGCGCTCTCTTGTCGTCCTAAGGATGTTTCAAGCTTTGAAAGCTCCAAATAAGTTTCATCATCAGGATCTTTAACAAGTCCTGAGCGATGAGCAAGAAGCATTTCATAGGTCACATTCTCAAGGCCTGGATGAATTTTAATATTTGGTAAAAGATCACTAAGCTTGTCACTCCAATTAAGTTTACCTTCTTCCACAAAAGTTGCTGCCACAGTTGCTGTCATCGCCTTCGTACAAGACCCGAGATGAAACTTATCGGCCTTAGACATTTTCTCATCCGATCCAACTTTTCTAATACCTGAAACTGCATGCTCAATCAGGTTTCCATCAATATAGATGGCCGCTGCCATTCCTGGAAGAACATACGCAGCTCTTAATTTTTCCAGGTGCTTTTCAAGTTCGCTGCTTTCGCTGGCAGAAACTAAGGTAGAGTAGATAATGAATTGGATAAGTATCTTGAGCATTTACCTATATAACCAAAACTCTTGAGTGTTTCAACCCCTGCTATTTGATGACGAGATATTTACATGGAATGGATTTACTACAAAAAAATGGCACCCCTAAACGGTATGCTCTATAAAAATCACCTAGAAAATACATCCTAATCGCTCAAACTTAGATTCAGGATTATATTCCTGCTATGAAGTTTTTTATTTTGCTGCTCTTTACGTCACTGTTCATTCCAAAGAGTTATGGGGAAGAGTCCCTACATCGTCTTTTTCTCAACTACCAGAATGGAGAAGAGTTTTGCCGTGCCCATGAAGATGTGAGTGGTGCTGAAAAAGGGTTCAGTCTCAAGCCACTGGCAAAACTATGCGAAAAAAATGGCCATGCACGGCCCATATGAAGTCAGTGGTTTGACTGAAGCTTGAATAAAATTAAAGATCGGTTGATTACTGCCTACGGACGGCTCCCTCTGCCTGCTCTTTAGTCAGTGGTAGAGAAGCTTGTTCTGGCGCAAAATATTCTCCATGTCCCTTGCAGGCCTTCAAAATAGTGTTACTTGTAAGTTGCTTACAACCTTTCTGAGGGGAACCTTGAAGAGCTAAAGAGGGATCAAATTTTTTTTCCGTTTTCAGAGCTTTTTCACAAATTTCTCTATTCACAAAAAAACGAGGAAGATCAGGTCCTTGATCCACATCAATCTTAGTAATTTTGCAGTTTTCATCGGTATAGTAAGACATTCTCACTTCATTCCCTAAGAGATCCTTAGATATTATTGAGTAGTTGAACTCTGGTTTAGGACCACCTTCCCCTACATGATGCTTAATAAATGTTATGGTCTTCATTTTATCTAAGAACGTCATCTCTCCATCCACCGTAGTATTTCGATCAAGATCACGTCTAACGCTACCGCTACCGCTATTCACAAAGCCATACTTTTCCCTAACTTCCCACTTATGTGAACCTGGGGATCCTTCGTTATATCTACAATCCGCTGGGTACGCATTGAAGAAAGGAATCAAAATAAAAAGAACAAGAATTTTCATACAAAACATGAGTGCTCCTTAAGAAGAGTAACTATCTTAAATTGTATTGAATAGACTGTTTAAATCAAGGCGGAAAAAAGCTCACAATTCTTTATCTTTTTGAGGTCCGTACAGATGTTCTTGATTCAAGACTAATGGGGCCGTTGAAAAACCCCTTTTGGGCCTTGAGATTCCATCCCTTGCCTGAGATGATGTTTCGCGGAGGGCTTTATGCAAGGAAAGCAAGATTATCAGTAGGAACTTTTTTTCACAGTGGATATGAATTCACTCGTACCTCCAAATCACCTTCCTCGAAAAATTGATAAATGTTTGGATTTGAATTTTGTACGAGAGCGCTCACAGAACCACTATATTTTAAGAATAACGGACGCCCTTCAATTGATCCTGAGCTATTTATCTTAATGAGCCTTATACTACCCAGTAACTCTCTTTATCACGATAATGAAAGCCCCATATTTCGAATAGTTACATGCCATTGAGAAATGTATTGTTTTGTAGTATAATAACTACAAAGGAGCTTTTATGGGTTTACCAAAGACCGTCCGTTTTGAAGAAGACCTCGAACATAAGGTAGAAGAATATCTTGAGGCCAATGGGGTTAAATTCTCTCAGCTCGTTAATATGGCCGTGGCCAAATTTATCTCTGAACCTCAAACCATACACCTTGCTCCAGTCAAAACTGAAGCTTTCGCCGAGCAGGGCAAGAAAGCTTTTAAAAAGCATAAAGATGCAATGGATAAACTTAAGTGAGATTGATTGTTCAGCCAACCCTTGAGGCAGTAATAGATATTAATCGGCTCGTATGCCATGAAGACGAAAATCCTCATCAATGTCTTAGTAGTGGAAAGATTGAAAGTGCCATAGCTTCAGCTTTTTATCCTGGCTCATATCCGTTTGCTCATGGTGGACTAGCAAAAGTTGCAGGTGCTCTGTGTTTCTATATTGTGAAGGCCCATGCTTTCCTAGATGGAAATAAAAGAACAGGTGCCCTCACAGCGATTACTTTCTTAAATATGCATGGGCTGGACGTTGAATACCCTCTGGATATTGAAAAGGGAGTTAATGGTCTTGCGGAAATAATTGAGAACTGTGCAGCTTCATCAGTTAGTAAGGACGAACTTAAAGAATGGTTCGAGGCTCATAAAGTTTATCTAGAAGAATAATATATATTTTTATTTAAATAATTCCTGTGTTCCAAAGTTAAGAGTATTTATACTTGATCCTCTTTAGAGTTCTTTAAAGTTTATGGGATTGCTGACTTTCCCGAACCATCTTTTAAAGCTTAAAATGTAGGTCTTTGAATCTGATAAAGCTTTTATTTTAAAGCTCTATCTAGTTTTGTCATTTTCCTAATTTCTTTTAAAAAAAATACTTCAGACTTATCCTCAAATTTTATTAAATAAGAATCTGGATAACCATCTTCTACTATTCCCGAAATATTTTTTGAAAATGTCTGATCTAGGATAATAACTTCATCACCAAGTTTGAACTCTGACATTTAGCCTCCTGCTAAATTAAAGATGAGGGATTATACTATAATATGCTCTTTGCGTCAACGAAAAAGGGGCTCGTTTTTGAATTAAATGATCCTTGATTTAGACATCATACTTTTAAAGAGCAGTGTAAAAGAAAATGATCGTGACAACTTTTCAGAAAAATTCCGCTCTCCAAAAATGAGATTGAGACCCATTCCTGAGACTCAAATCTCAGAGTCTCAAATATGAGACTCACTCGAAATATTCATATTAATAATTTCAATCATCTAACTACCATTCAAGTAATCAACTTTTGGCATGAAATTCGCTTAGTAGTTTCCTTTAATGAATTTGTCTCAAGAAAATGTGGAGGAAGTTCGCGAGACCCAAAACTAATTAAACGTTATCAAAACAAGGAAAATGAAATGTCAGAAAAAGATTTGTTACTCAGTATTAACCCGTTTCACCTGGAGCTTCTTAGACCTCTTGTGAAATGGAAAATTTTAAGTATTAAAGAGTTATTTGAGGATTGTAGTTATCGAGGAAATTATAAAAGTTTTCAGAGAACTATCAGCCGACTTGAAAAAGCAGGAGTCCTCAAAGGGAATAAAGATGTTTGGACTCGAACAAAGCGTATTCATCTTACAAGAATGGGAAATGAGTTTGTTAATAATTTGCGATGGATGTCCCATGTTATAGATGATGGCTCATTTTTTCATGATTCCAGAGTTACTCTTTATTTGCGCTATCTCACAGAAAAAATCAATGTCACCTGTGTTGAATTAGAGCAGGAGAAAATGAAAAATTAAGTCTTTTGAGGATTTGCAGCGAATAAGGCCAGACGCTGAATTTACCATTGAAGATGAAAGTCAGAAGAAGTGCACTTTTCTTTTAGAGGTGGAACTTACTCAGAAATCCAAAGAGAGGCTTATTGAAAAACTAGAGCACTATCATAAAATTCCGGACTATCGATTCATTTTATTTGTTTTTCCTACTCCAAGTTTATTTAATGCGTATGTGCGTTTATATGAGTCGCATCCCACAATTAAAAAACGATTCAACTATATTTTTGCTCTTGAGCCAGGTCTTATAAAAGGCAATTTCTCACTGGAATCCACGAAAGCATATTTTAAAGGGAAAGAGGTAACTCTTCAAAATGTGTTGTATGAGATTGCAGGTAGATCGTGTCCTTTCGGTAAGCCCGTGTGAATTGACCTGATTTCCTTGGTACCCTCCCGCAACGGAGGCACCTCATGACTATTGAAGAACTGCAAAAGAAACTGGATCACTGGCGAAAAAATAAAAAG